>R23__coassemble_17_pt1 | contig 133633 bp, 110 predicted proteins | sample R23__metabat2_high_PE_022 | metagenome-assembled genome bin R23
ACCGACAGTTTAAATCAAGTCAATCTGCGTTAGAGTTTTCGGACAGCCTCCCCCAAAAAAAAAAGAGGCCGACGTAAAATCACTTTTTAGTCGACCTCTTAATATATTATATGTAATCTGACCTTAGTACAGGAAGCTCAGCAGGATACCTGCGGCCACGGCGCTACCGATCACACCGGCCACGTTGGGACCCATGGCGTGCATCAGCAGGTAGTTGGTCTTGTCGTACTTCATACCTTCCACGTAGGATACGCGGGCGGCATCAGGCACAGCGGAGACACCAGCGTTGCCGATAAGCGGGTTGATCTTGTTGCCCTCCTTCAGGAAGAGGTTCAGGAACTTCACGAAGAGCACGCCCGTAGCGGTTGCCACTACAAAGGAGAAGGCACCAAGCACGAAAATCAGGATGGACTTCGGCGTGAGGAAGTTCGTAGCCTGCGTGGAGCAACCCACAGTGAGACCGATGAGGATGGTCACGATGTCGATCAGCGGACCGGAAGCTGTATTGGCCAAACGTTTGGTCACACCGCACTCTTTCAACAGGTTGCCGAAGAAGAGCATACCCAACAACGGAATACCGGACGGCACGAGGAACGCGGTCAGCAGGATACAGAACAGCGGGAAGAGCACTTTCTCGCGGTGCGAGACGGCTCTCGGCGGACGCATGCGGATGAGGCGCTCTTTCTCGTTGGTGAACAGGCGCATAATGGGCGGTTGGATCACCGGCACCAAGGCCATGTAGGAGTAGGCTGACACAGCGATGGCACCCATCAAACTCGGAGCCAGTTTGGAGGACAGGAAGATGGCGGTAGGACCGTCGGCACCACCGATGATGCCGATAGCACCGGCTTCCATGGGCGTGAAGCCCAGCAACAATGCGGTAGCGTAGGCGGCGAAAATGCCGAACTGCGCAGCCGCACCCACCAAAATCAATTTGGGATTCGATATCAGGGCCGAGAAATCCGTCATGGCTCCGATACCGAGGAAGATCAATGGCGGATAGAAGCCCTTGATGACGCCGAAATAGAGGTAATTCAGCACGGCGCCGTTCTCGTACACACCGATCTGCAGACCGTCGGTGAACGGGATGTTACCGACAATCATACCGAATCCGATGGGCACGAGCAGCATCGGCTCAAATTCTTTGATCACACCCAGCGCGATAAAGAACAAGCCGACACAAATCATGATGATATGGCCCCACGTGCAGTTTCCGAAACCGGAATAGCCGAAGAACTGGATGAGACCTTCTTTAAAAAAATCAAACATTTTTCAAATAATTTAGTTGTGTTACTTATTAATTAACCGTTGGATTATTCAAAAACCACGAGCACATCGCCCTCCATGACGGAGTCGCTGCGGTGCACTCTCACTTCCTTGATAACGCCATCCTTCTCAGCATCGATGTTATTCTCCATCTTCATGGCTTCGAGGAGGAAGAGGCGTTGGCCGGCCTTCACAGTGTCGCCCTCTTTGCAGAAGACATCCAGGATGGTGCCGGGCAGCGGTGACTTGAGCGTGGCACCGGATGCTGTGGCTGCGGCAGGTGCACTCTTGACAGTGGTGGGTGCAGCGGCAGGTGCGGATTTCGGAGCACTCGTATTCACCATCACAACAGGCTTCACCTTTGCGGGTGCCTTAACCTCAGTTTCAAGCTCCACCGTGTAGGGCGTGCCGTTAACCTCAACATTGACGGCATTGTTTTCTATATCACCAACTTCTACGGAATATTTATTACCGTTGATTGTAAATTTATAATTCTTCATACTTCAAATTCTTTTAAATTATTTTCTAATTACCGGGGGTCTCTTCATGGTGAGTTCCTTCTGAGCCCACGGGGAATAATGCTTGGATGGCATGTTGATGGTAATTACCTCACTCTCCTCATCGTGCATGCTGTTGAAATGCAGATGCAATGCCGTGGCGATGGCGGCTGCCTCCTCACCGGTAAGCTGCTCATCCTCTTGCTTCTCGCCATCCACATTGGCCACGTTGGCTACAACGGGAGTCTCCGTCTTCTTGGCATTCTTCTGCGCCAGTTTCTTGGAACTCCAGCCGAACAGTTTCAGCATGGCAAAGATCAAAATCAGAGCGGTGAACACCACTGACATGGAGATAATGGCCAAACCGATACCGTACGGGTCGTCGCGTTTCAGGCGCTCTTGTTTGGAGACCTTGGCCTGTGTTTCGTTGGAAGAACCCGGGGTGAACTGGTCGAGGAATCCTGCATTGCCGGTAATTCCATCCTCCATCAATCCGTAGGAGAGCGTTGTGTCCAAAAGATCTTCTTTCGGGTAATACATCAAGTCTATCAGATCCTTACCGTCGGCAGAGATAAGGGCGATATAGTTGGTTTTGGAAGTACGAGGGTCGAAATTCACGTGGAATGTGCCATACAGCGGCTGCGCGTCCAGATAGAACACGATGTAAGTCCGCTGGGCCATGTTGGTTTTGATATCCGTTTTCGGAATGCGGTACCAATGTTTGGGCTCCACGCCACCTTTCTTCTTTCCTGCGGCGAAACCGGTCGTGTCGTCCGTCAGATAGCAGCCGGCGAGGTTGACCGAGTTGTAGGCCGTATTGAAAATCTCAACCCAAGGCACATGACGACCATATTCATCGTCAAAATTGTCTTTATTGTTGATCAGAATCTCGTTGAAGCGCAAGTCGCGCACCGATTGTCCGAATGTGGAGGCGGTGATGAGCAGTGCGGCCAACAAGACCAGATATTTGGTAAATGATTTCATAAATTTCATTCTATTTAGTGTTGGGGCGAATTATTATTCGCCCTTACGAAATATTATTACAATGGCAGGTTGTCGTGTTTTTTGGCCGGGTTCTCCAGGCGTTTGTTCTTGAGGGATTCGAGGGCGCGGATCACGCGGAAGCGGGTGTTGCGCGGCTCAATCACATCATCCATGTAGCCGTACTGGGCGGCCACATACGGGTTGGAGAACTTGTTGCGGTAATCTTCCACTTTCTCGTTGAGGAAAGCAGCCTTCTCTTCAGGATTCTCGATTTTCTTCATCTGGGAACCGTAGAGGATTTCAGCTGCACCACTGCCACCCATGACGGCGATTTCTGCCGTAGGCCATGCGTAGTTGATGTCGCCACGCAGATGCTTGGAACTCATCACGCAGTAAGCGCCGCCGTAGTTCTTGCGCAGGGTGACGGTAACCTTGGGCACCGTGCACTCGCCGTATGCGTAGAGCAACTTGGCACCGTGCAGGATGATGCCGCCGTACTCTTGGCCCGTGCCAGGCAGGAAGCCGGGCACATCCACCAGCGTCACGATGGGGATGTTGAAGGCGTCGCAGAAGCGCACAAAGCGCGCACCCTTGCGCGAAGCGTTGATGTCGAGCACACCGGCCAGATACTTGGGCTGGTTGGCCACGATGCCGACTGACATTCCGTTGAAACGGGCAAAGCCGATGACAATGTTCGGGGCATACAACGGCTGGATTTCCAAAAATTTGCCATCATCGACAATGCTGTTGATTACATCCTTCACATCATAAGGCATGTTGGGATTGTCGGGGATGATGGAGTTGAGACTGTCTTCCAGACGGTTGATGGGGTCCTCGGTGGGCTCATACGGCGGTTCCTCCATGTTGTTGGAAGGAATATAGCTGATGAGTTCACGAAGCAGGGCGATACCCTCCTCCTCGTTCTCCACGGCGAAGGAAGCCACACCGGATTTCTTGGAGTGCACCATGGCACCGCCAAGGTCTTCGGTGGTCACGTCCTCGTTGGTGACTGTTTTCACCACTTTGGGGCCGGTCACAAACATGTAGCTCGTGTTCTTGGTCATCATGATAAAATCAGTGAGGGCCGGAGAATAGACTGCGCCGCCGGCGCAAGGGCCGAAGATGGCGGAGATTTGCGGGATGACACCGGAAGCAAGAATGTTGCGCTGGAAAATCTCGGCATAGCCGGCCAGACTGTTCACACCCTCTTGGATACGGGCACCGCCGGAATCGTTGAAACCGACCACCGGAGCACCGACCTTCATGGCCTGGTCCATCACCTTACAGATTTTCAGGGCGAATGTTTCGGACAGGGAACCGCCGAACACGGTGAAATCTTGGGAGAAAACATAGACCAGACGGCCGTTTACGGTACCGTAGCCAGTAACCACGCCGTCGGAGAGGTATTTTTCCTTCTCCAGGCCGAAGTTCTGGCAGCGGTGTTGCACAAACATGTCGAATTCTTCGAAGCTACCTTCGTCGAGGAACATCAGGATACGCTCGCGTGCAGAATACTTGCCTTTGGCATGCTGCTTCTCGATTCTATCCTGACCTCCGCCTAAACGAGCTTTCTCGCGCAGGGCAAGCAACTCGTTGATTTTATCTTGCATTGTCATAAGATATTGGTATTTAATTATTTATATTTTAAAGAATATATATATATCAGTAAATAATAACAAAGCGCGAAAGTACAAAAAAAATTCCAGCGAATTTACTTCGAGGAATCTTTTTGTAGAGATAGTAGTGAAAAGGAATATTCTAACAGGTTGGTGTTTGCATTAATAATGCAAATTATTGTTTCTTGCTGCGGTCACGAAGATTGATGAAATGTTCGTAGCAGTGGGCTCCTGCAAGATATTGTCCGTTGTCGCGGAGGCTTTTGAAGATGCGTGTGCGCGTGGCGACGGCCTGTGCCGGGTCCGCGTCATAGCGAGCGCAGAACTGCGGATGGTCCAGCTGGATGTCTTGGGCGTGGAGCAGGTCGCCTGCAATGAGACATGTTCCAGCCACCTCATAAACGGTATGGCCCGGGGTGTGCCCTGGCGCAAGCTGGGCGACGATCATGCCGTCAAAGAGTTCTTCACCATCGTGTATGGTCTTGATATGTCCCTTGTAGGCTTCCATCACTTTTTTCCACATACCGTTGTTTTTCGCTAACGGGCCGGCGTCACTCCAAGCATCATACTCCTCTTGTGAGAGGTAGAGGGTGGCGTTGGGGAACGCCGCACTTCCGTTGAGCAGCAGGCCGCTGATATGGTCGAAGTGCAGGTGCGTGAGACACACGGCAGTGACTTTCGAGGGGTCAAAATTCGCTTCCTTCATACTTTCCAGCAGACGGCCGCCATTGTCGGAGCCCAGTCCGGCGTCAAAGAGTATCGTGTTTAATGAATCGACGACTATGTATGCGTTGATCGCCGAGCGTGAGGCTCCTGAGGGCATCAAGGTGGTGAGCAGACTGTCGTTGTAGGAGCCGAGGAAGAGCTCTTTGGACATCTCGTTCTCCTTATCCACCAGTCCGAAAATCATGGGTTTGTTGTCCTTCATAAGCAGCGAGGTACCATCCTCTGTGGATATGGTGATGGCGGGCTCTTGAGGGGTGACCGTCGTTTGTGTGTTGCCATTGCGGCAGGAGGTGACCAGAACTATGGTTACGGCCAGCAGAAAAATGGTTTGTTTCATAACTTTGTCGATTTTTGATTCATTTTGATTTTCTATTATCACGTTTTATGGGGTTTCGGTTCCGGAAAATGTGACAAAATGACTATTCAATCCATGTATAACGGGATTTCACAACGCTCCAATCTCCGTTATTTTTCTCCAAAAGAACTTCACCGCCCGAATATATAAACCGGTATAGTACAATGGCACGGTTCATTTCAGAATTGATTATGATTTGGTTTGCTTGCGGATAGGTCTCATACTGCCAATAACCACCCCAGTGCCCGTAGAAAATACGGGCTGCGTTGTTGATGAATTCCTGTTTCAATTGGCTTTCTTCTTTAGAAAATGATGGCTGCATGATATTGTGTTTTCCAAAATCAACATGCTTGTCTCCTAAAAAAGAATCTAACACTTTCTTGTACTTTTTAGTTAGATATACTACCTTTTTCCCGCCAAAATGAACTGGAGGTCTGAATTCAATATCTGAATCCACTAATATAGGGTTTGTAATTGCGCATGAACGATCTTCCCAAAACACATAAGAAAGTTTTGCCGTATCGTTTCGGACAGAGGATATCAATTCAATCAGACTACTAGTGTCGTTAGGCAATAATGGGCGGATGCGCGTCACTACGAAAGAATCAATCTCCTTCGGTTTGTAAAGAATATTGTCAGTCTTGCATATTTCCCAAAGTGAACCTTGGACGATGAAATAAGGCTTGTCGTCATACATGGTTAAATGTGAACCTTGTCGGTCATTCATACGCATTGGTTGGTAAAACGTGTCAAATACTTTGTACGCCTCCTCAACGTATGGGTCTTTTGCCATACGCTCATTGGATTTCACTTCTTCCGACCAGTTGTCAAAAAACTTAAACAGCATTGCAGTGGATTGCATCTTGTAGGCTTTGCGTAGCAATCTGGCCTGCGCAGCACTTTGGGCCATAGAAGAAAATACGGTGGCCAATAACAATATGAAAAAGGTGGCTTTTCCTTTCATACAAGCCTTGTTTAATCAATTTATTAAGAATGCAAAAATAGGAAAAAATCCAAAAGTCTTTTCAAAGCACAATTTTCTAACAATAGATGTTCAGTCATTATGTGTAGCCCCGTTAGGGCGCAAAGACCACAGGTAGGGGCTTCAAGCCCTGCAGACGATAGGTGGTGGGCATATCAAGCCCCGTAGGGGCGGCAGAAATTCAGTCCCCAAACTGCTTTCAGCCTTTATGATGCGGACAAAGTCTGCCAACGACATGGTCTTGGGCAACGAAGTAAGGATATGCACATGATTTGGCATGCCACCGATTTCAATGGGTAAACCATGGATTTTATTGATGATGCCTCCGATATAGGCAAAGACGCGTGGCAGGTCTTCTTTGCGCATACGTATGCCTGTGCTTTTGACATGAAATACCAAATGTACGTCGATTTTTACTAATGTATTTGCCATATTATTGTTTTTCTGTCGCCCCTACGGGGCTATGGTTCGTCATGGATATTTTGTTTGCAGGGGTTCCGCTACGCTACACCGCCTGCCTGTGATCTTCTCTATACGATGATTATCATTTCACATTCACCCTTATTCCCTCGCTGTGGGAAGTGAACTCCGGCGCGTACATGCACTGGATGGTGGTGAGACCGTTGCTGTAAGCACCCGTCATGGTGGCTACCAGCGTGTACTCAAATACGTAGGTACCCTTCGGCAGGTAGTCTATGAAGAAGTTGGTGGAGGCATCTTTCGTGCATTCGTAGTACCACAAGCCGTCCTGGTGGCGGTAGCCCGACAACACATTGGTTGGTTCGAAGCAGGAAGCACGCATGTCCTTCAGATGCACATACTCCATGTCGCGGTCAGTGCGGATTTCCACCCGCACGCGCACCTTGTCGCCCACTTTCAGCGGTGACTCCTCCGTGATACGGGTAAGCACCTCGCCGCGCTCGCCAGTTTCCACTTTGTACAATTGTTTCTGTATGCTGAAGTTGCCGTCCTGGCTGTGCTCCACCTTATCCGGATTCTCCAGATATTGCCAGTAAAGGCCGCCCCACGCGGGCCCGGGGGTCTGCTTGTCAATTTTCAAGGTGCTCATGTCCGCGGTCACATCGCCGCCCTTCCAACTCTTCTTGATGTAGCCGGTTCCGGCCTCCGCCTGTATGGAACCGTCGCCCTCGGTGTAGGTCCAGTGGTCGCCCAATGTCAGGGTGACACCGTTTTCGTTCTCCAACTGCGTGTTGTTCAGCAACAGGGCATAGATGGCTTCCGTGGTGGATTTGGTGGTGGGCCAGCTCTGTGTCTGCTTCTGCTTGAGCAGCCACAACTGCATCTTCTCCACGGACTCTGCATCGTGCGTGATGGTGTTAAAGGCCTCGATAAGAAGTGCTTGCCGCTCGATGGGCGCTTCGTACCAGAACCAGCCGTAGCCCGACTTCTTCCAGAACATGCCCATCTCCTCCGAATATTGCGCCATGGATTTGATGTTCGCCACAATCTGCTTGGCCAGTTGCGTGTCGCCGTTGCGCTGGCAGATGAGCGCAATCATGCCCTGCATGTAAATGGACTGACTTTTCCAATTCTTCTTGATGTTGTTGTAGTTGTAATTGTATGCTTCTTGGTGGGTAAGGTTTACTTTCTGATCCATGAAGAAGCTGCGGGCGTACAAATAGTGGATGTCGCCCCAGGAGCAGGAGTGTTCTTTCTTCTGCCAACGCTGGTAAAAGTCGTACATCTCATGGTCGATGTAGTTGATGGCCTTTCGGATGGTGGCGGATTTCAGCTCCGATTTCACGCCCAGCGCGTTGAGGTGGCCGCTGCCCGCCACGATGTGCTCGGTGATGTAGGCACTGCTCTGGCCGCCGGAGAACCACGACCAGCCGCCATCACTGTTCTGTCGGTCCTCCAACTTCTTGCAGGCCTCTTTGCCCTCCTTGGCCATGCGTTGCAGGTCGAAGAGCAACGCCACATTCTGTTTGCGGGTGGCTTCGTTCTGCGCATCCAGCACCCATGGGGTCTCTTCCAAGAGGACGGACTTGAGCTCGGGATTCTTTTCCAACTGCGAGCAAAATGCATCAGGTGTAGAGTTGAGCCATTCATTGAAAACCTCTTTGACTCGCGGATGACTGTTTACAATATTTGTGGCCAGTGTGTTGGCATAGTATCGGCTGAAAATCTGCTCGTTGCATTCGTAGGGATATTCCATCAGGTAGGGCATGGCCTGGATGGCGTACCAGATGGGATTCGGCGTGAATTCCAAGGTCAGCGACTGCGTGGTGAGCGTGGTCGAGGCGCCTGCAGCGAAACTCTTCTTCAACCGGTCGAAGGTGAAGGTCTTGCTGCCCTTGCCGGAGATGTGCAGCGGCAGGCTCTCCGTAATCAGGATGCGGTTGGTGAGCACGGGCAGGGTGCACTCCTCGCCGTCGGCAAAGGCCGGGGCCTCCATGTTGCGGGCCTCGATGCGGCAGGTGACAGCCCCGAGGTTATAAGGTGCTATCACCCTGAAACGCACCTCCTGCGATGCGCCGGGTTTCACCTCAAACGGCTGGGTATCTGCACCATCCACAATGTGCAAATCGGCATTGTTGAACGGGTTGCGGAACGACAGGGTGACATTGCCGCATTGGGTGACGCTGTCCATGTTGACCACCTTGGCCGAGAGGATCAGCGTGTCGCCCTCGCGCATGAAACGCGGCATGTTGGGCACCACCATCAGTTTCTTGCTGGTCTGCACATATTTCTCGAAATAGCCGGACATCAAATCCGTGTTGTGCGCAAACCCCAACAGTTTCCATTTGGTCAGCGACTCGGGCATCGTGAAGGTTATCAGCACATTGCCATCTTTGTCGGTGCGCAGGTTGGGGTAAAAGAAGGCGGTTTCCGCGAAGTTGATGCGGATGGATGTTGTCTCAGGTTCTTTTGTCTCTTCCGATGCTCTCATTTCAGGCATGGCGGTGGGGAAAGCAGACTCTTCCACTATCTCCATAACATCATCTTCAAAGGCAAAGTCTGCGCTGTTTACTGAAATATTATCTTCTACCACATTCAAAACCACTTCTTCATTAATCGGTACTGTCCCCGCAGTTTTATAGAGTCTTCCGGCTCCTCTACTGAAACCATAGTAGCCTCTGTTCAGGAATTGCAAGTGTGGGTAAATACGTTCCCGGATTCCACCTATGCTGGCATATGACAACGAGTTGCTGTATGATGTTGAAAATCCGTTCCCTTTTTGGCTGCTGGAGAAAGAATAATCGTACAGACTGTGCCAGCGGCTGAAGATGGAGCGGTTGAATGTGTTGGGCAAGGCAAAAGCGTCCAATGAGGCATCGTACATGGAACAAAGCAGCTCGGCAGCTACCTTGTCGCCATTTTTGTCTTTCAGTCGTATTTGATATTGCTCAGCACTGCCTGGTTCCGTCTTGTCGCGGAAGGTAAGGAAGTCGAAATCGATCTTTTTGTGAGAATAGGGAACATGGATGCTCAATGCATCCTCGTACTGTTGGTTGTTTTGTGCTGTGTATGCCCGGAACACTACTGTGCCGAGATCGTGCTCCGTGAGCGAATAAGTGAAGGTGGCCTTGCCACGATCCAGATTTATCCATTTGGATTCCACCAATTTGTCGTTGGAGATTATTTCGCAAAGCACGGAAGCGTCCTTCAGGTACGTTTCGATGGTTACGTGGATGGTTTCACCAACTTCGCTGGTCTCCCCATTTTGCTGATGTATCCACAGAGGTTTATAGGCAACGGATTTCTTGCTTTTTGTGTTATGGAGGGTGAAGAAATTCTCCTGGATAATTTCATTATCGTCGCGGTCGCGGGTGGTAAAGGTGATTTTGTAAGAGCCTTCGGCTAAAGTTTCCATGTTGGGGATGGAGAAGAGCTGCTTCCCATCGGCCTCGAAATTGCCACTGGCGATGGTTCTAAGAATATCCCAATCTTGGATATGCCGTTTGTTTTGGAAGTCTAGATAGGGTAGGGCTTTGAACATAGCTTCGGAGTCGGAGAGGTAGAAGTCGTGGCTGGGGCACTCGTAGAGGTATTCTGTCGGAGTCTGCAGGGCCGTGATCTCATAGTGCAGCATGGCCTTTTGCGGTTCGCCAGCCAGATTGGTGGCCTTTACGGCGAAGGCGTTTTTGTCGCTGGTAAACAGATGTTCAGGCAGGTCACTGTCAATCATCAGGCTGTTTTTGCTGACCAGCACGGTGGTGTTGGCGGAGTGCGTTTCGCCTGTTATGTCGGTTACATCAGCGGTGATTTTGTAACGGTACAGCGGGTTGTAGCGTTGTGACTCTAAATCGGGCAGTGCGGTGAACTGGATGAGGAACTTGCCCTCGGCGTCGGTCGTCACTTCGCCGGAGGCTATCTGCTGCGATGGACTGCTGGGCGAATACCACCACCAGCGCCACCACGGGAAGCTGGCCTCGCGCACGACATTGTACTTGACCGTGGCTCCCTCCAGCGCGTAGCCGGCGTAGGCCTTCACGATGCCGCTTACCTTCACCTCCTGGTCGATTTTGAACTGCTCCTTGGGCTGCTCCATCGCTACCTCAAATGTGGGGCGCTTGTATTCTTCCACCCGAATGTCGGCTGAACCATGGTTGCAACGGATGTGGTAGGTGCCGTTCAATCCCGATGTGGGCAATACAAAACTGCCGGAGAAGGAACCATATTCGTTGGTAGTTACAATGACCTTTTCAATGTCCTGCCAGTTGGCATCTTTTAAAATGATATTCTCGATTAAAGCGACGGCTACATTCTTGCTGACAGTACGGTAGTGGCCTGATTCGGACGATTCTTTTACCACAATGCCTTTGTAATAAACGGTCTGACCCGGCCGGTAAATGGTACGGTCAGTGAAAATGTATGTGCGTAAAACATCACGGCTCCCGGAATAGGGCTTCTCCATCCAATCGTTTTCAATGAGGGTGAACTCCTCACCGCTCTTACTCACGATGACGCGCAGACGGCCGATTTCTTTGTCTGCGAATCTGTATTCGCAACGGCCGTTCTTGTCGCTGATAAGCTTATGATGGGAGAGTTGGTTCTTGCGTTGGTAATCGGAAAAGGTTTGTACTGAGAATGTCACTCCTTCAATGGGGCGACCTGTGGAACGGTCGGTGGCGAAGAATTCGTACAATGTACCGTTCAAACGATAGTTGACCGCCAGATTGGAAATTCGGACTTTGGTATAAGCGTAGTCTCCCTTGTTGTTGGTGACAAGCGGCGCGTTGGAAGCCAGCAAAATATATTGGCCTTGTTTTAAAGCAGGTAGAAGAAAATGGCCACTTTTCGACCGGTAGTCTTTCTCGTCGGGCGCAGCAAAACTGGTCTCATAGATGCTCCTTTTGGAAATTAGGTCATGATAGAAACGACTGCTTCTCAAAAGCTGGGTGTATTCTGCGTCTGTAATGGGAATGATGCGGAAATGGATGTGCCGGCTGTTTTTGTAGGTGAAATTGATGAGGTTTGGCTTGCCAATGGGCATGATGTTGACCACAGAAAACCCGATGCTGGATTGCTGTATTTGTTTGATTTCCACTTGAGCGTTGCGTCCTTCAAGGGATTTGGGATCGTCATCTATGGCCTTCTGAAACCATTCGACAGCGATAACGTAATCGTTGGCGTATTCCGGATGCGTGTCCTTGGCGTAGGAGTAGCCTCTCTTTTGGTAATATTGTCCCAGTCTGTAGGCTACCATCTCGTGGCTCGTCCGGTTGCGATATTGCTGTTCCAGCTTTAACAACTCTTTCAGCAACGTTTCGGAAGCGTTCTCTATGGTGCTGTTGGAAGCAAGATACTCGTATCTTCGCAGCGTCACATCCAGCAGCGCGTGCGGGTCGGCATCATGCAGGTGCAGTCGCGTGAGGTTTTGCATGATTTTCAAAGAGAGATAAGAAAACGAGTATTCGTCAGGAGAACTGATGACTATGTTGGTGAATACGCTATTATCGCTCCAGTATTTGCCGTTGTTTATGTCAAACGGGGTGGCGGGGATGGGCATCTCGCTGATGCGGCGACTCAGGAAGTCCAATGTGCGGAAAGCCAGAAAGTCATATAGTGTGGGACGATATGACTCGGAAGTCACAGAGTCTAGCAGTGGGGCGTATTGCCGGATGGGGATACGGGCTAGGTAATCCTCGTCGCGCAGCGACTGCTGGTAGTGGAACACAATCTGTTTCACCAAAGTCTGGATGTCCCATACATTGGGGTCGGCGGGCAACTCACCTTCTACTGGCGTGCGGTCCAGAATGCGGTATCGGTTGCTGTAATAGTAGTTTTCCAGCATCTCGGCCATGCAGCTGTGCCACACCGCCAAATTCGCCGGATTGATCTGTTGTTGCGCAATCTGCACTGTAATGGCTTGATATACGGAATCGAAGCCGTTGTCATAACGCATGAGATTGTTTTCATACTTATCCAGCAGGCTTTTGATATCTTTAGGCGTTTGCTGTGCGGAAATGTTCGTCATAAAAATCAAGGGGAGGGCTAAAAGGCAAAGAAGGTGCTTTTTCATTGCTTGTAAAAGTTAAAACGTGTTGAAAACGTAAAGATACTATTAATATTGTATTTGTAATGGCTGATTTCTCCGAATTTGCCACATAAAAATTAACTATTATATAATATATTTGTTAAGATAAATTTATAATTTACTGATTTTCAACGTGGAAATATTTTTTCAAAAACCCTTGACAATAGTAATTTTCTGTTGTTTCTTTGCCTTGTTATAATCATTCAAACATAATCAAAAGGACATGACGAAGATAGCAACAGTTGAGGACAAAATTATCACTCTTAGAAACCAACAAGTTATTATTGATGCCGATGTGGCTGAGTTGTATGGAGTGGATACGCGGGATATCAATAAAGCAGTTAAAAATAATCCCGAAAAATTCCCAGAAGGATATATTTTTGTTTTAGATTCCTCGGAAAAATCAGAGGTGGTGGAAAATTTCCACCACCTCCAAAAATTGAAATTTTCACCACAATATCCCAAGGCTTTCACGGAAAAAGGTTTGTATATGCTGGCTACAATCCTGAAAAGTCCCAAAGCAGTGGAGACGACTATCGCCATTGTGGAGGCATACGCAAGGTTGCGTGAAATGGCTCGGGTAATTTCAGAAGTCCCACAATACGAAGACGACAAGTCGCGACAACAATCGCTATTGCAACGAGGCGGGCAACTTGCGGGGGAACTGTTGTCGGATGTTCTTCCCGTTCATAGCACTGAAACCTCTGTGGAATTGAATCTTGCGATGCTCAAGTTCAGACATACTGTGAAACGCGAAAAAGATAATGAGGAAAGGATAGCCCGGCTCGAAGCGGAGTTGGAGAAACTTAGGAACCCGTGACGTGTCTCTGACATGCCGTTATTCCGCCACTTCCCCTTTTTTCTTATACTCCTCCGCGTACTGGAAGAACTTCCTCGCCATCTCATAGTTGTGGCGGCGTTCCGCTTCGCGCGCGATGGAGAGGTAGGACTCGTAAACCCCTTCGCGCGAGCGCAGGATGCCACGGTAATAGTCGTCGTTGCAATAACCGCTCGGCATGTTGGTGCAGAACTGCTCCAGTGCCAGAAACACCTCCAGCGCTTCCGCCGAATGGCCGCTTTTCACTAATGCGTCGCCCACACTGTACAACTCCTCGTACAACTCTATGGTGAAATCCGAAACGGCCATCTCCATCTCCTCGTTCAATTCTGCTTGGGTGTATAGCAGATGGATGAGATCGACGCTTTCCTGATACGATTTCTGCTTCAACATCAGGCGGGCCTTCAGCAATAGTGCCTCCGGCTGATATTTATTGAATTGCAGGGCTCTGTCAAGATTGTACAGGGCATTACTGGTGTCAAGAAAGGCTAAATCTACCTTCGCTCTCTCATAGAAAATACGGTCAACGAGTGATTTGCGCTCCGACAGGACAGCTTCGGCCTGGTTGGCCTTATATTGCACTTTCTGAAATTCGGCTTTGGTGCCGTAATAGTCCATTTGCAAGCAATTGTGCAGCTTGGGCAGATCCCGTTCCTGGAAACGATGAATCTCTTTTTGGATATCTTGCAGAAACAGATAATGCAGGCTGATGAGTTCCGGATCTTCATAATTGAGGCTGGCTATGCGCGATTCCCATTGCCGGAAAACGGACATCACGGAGTCGCAGGCTATCTGCGCCCGCAAGCTGCAAAACGCACAGCAGCAGCCGATAATAAGAAGGACTTTTCGCAAGGATTATTCCTGAATATAGTCGTTGATGACGTCTTTTAATTCCTCTTTCTCCATATATCCCACCAATCTTGCGGGTTGCTTGGTGCGGCTGAAGAAGATAAGGGTGGGAATGCTCTCAATGCCGAAAGCTTCGCAGATATCCGGTGCACGGTCCACGTCAACTGAATAGACAATCAGCTTGCCTTTGTACTCATTCGCCAGATCCTTGACAATGGGTTTCAGCTTCATGCAAGGTCCGCACCATCCGGCATAAAAATCCACCAAGCAGGGCGTTTTGCCCTTGTAGCCAAAACCTTTGGGATTGTCAATATCGCAAACCTTTTCGATGAATTCGGAAGAGGTGAGCGTGATGACGTTGCCCGAGAGGTTTTCATCAATTGTGGTCGCATTTTCAGCTTCCTGGTCGGAAACGTAGGGGTTGGAACCGTTTCCGGTCTGTTCTTCGGTGGCAGGCTCTTCCGTTTTGTCGGTTCTGTTAAAGCAGCTCCCGAAAATCAGAGGGAGTGCAATGGCTGTAAGCAGAAGGATTTTTTTCATTGTTGTGTTGTTTTGCTTTTTTCAATGATGAGTTGCCTGAAAACGCAGCCGCGTTCTTCGAAATTCTTGAACTGGTCGTAGGAAGCGGCGGCAGGGGAGAGCAGCACGATGCGGCCCTCCTCGGTTTTCTCAAAGGCGAAATCGACAATTTTGCGAAAATCGTCTTCCAAGATGTATTGTTCGGGCAGTTTGCCCGTTGGTTCCCATTCGTTGAAGATGCGCTTGCCAGAAGGTCCGGTGAAGGCAATGTTGGAAACGGGGTTCTCGCGCAGGAAGTCGATTAGAATCCCGTATTCGATGCCGCGGTCGTACCCGCCGAGGATGAGTGTATCGACTTTGCGCAGGGCTTTCACCGCGGCAATGGTGGCCTCCGGGATGGTGGAAATGCTGTCGTTGTAGAAGCTGATGCCGTTGAACTGGCCGACAAACTCGATGCGGTTGGGCAATCCTTTGAAGGTGCGCAAGCCGCCCATGATATCATCGTGCGAAAGTCCCACTTGCCGGCAGATCGCAATGGCCGCCATGATATTATAATAGTTGTGTGTGCCAGGCAGGTTCTGATAGTATCGCAGGTCGTATTCATCCTCCACATGACCGTTGTTGGCAAAGTGGATCACGCGCTCGCTGCAACAAGCGTATAGTCCGTTATATGGCTTGGTGCCGAAAATGCAGCGCGTGCGGTTGTATTCAAACCGTTTCATCAACTCCGGGATGTGCTCGTCATCCCCGTTATAGACGAAGAAGTTCTCGTATTTCTGGAACTTGGTGATGTTCATCTTCGCGATCTGGTAGTTGTTGAAGGAGTTGAAATGGTCGAGATGTTCCTGGTAAAGATTCAGCAGCACGGCATAGTCGGGCGAGCATTGCACAAACTCCAGCTGGTGGGCGGAAAGTTCAGCCACCACGAGAGTCTTGTCCGTCATCTGTTCGATGATGTCAAAAAACGGCACGCCGATGTTGCCGGCCAGCAGCACATCGCGTCCGGCCTCATGCAGGATGTGGTAGATGAGCGACGCAGTAGTGCTTTTGCCTTTCGTGCCCGTAACGCCGATTACCTGCTGGTGGTATGCCTCCAGAAACAGGTTGGTCTGTGAGGTGATGCGCTCGGTCTCAATCCAGTAGTTCACCTTGTTGAAACTGATACCCGGCGTTTTGAAAATCAGGTCGTAGTCGTTGAGGTTCTGGTCGTAGCCTTCGCCTGTGACGAACCGGATGTTGGGGTCGTCAAACTCGTCGGTGCGCAGGTTGGCGTTGCCGTCGGCAATGGTGAGCGGCATGTCTGGGTAATACTTGCGTATGAAGCGGTAGGTGGAGACTCCCTCCTTGCCGAAACCGAGAATCACAATCTTTTTGCCTTGTATCTTTTGAAGAATATAGTCTGCTACAGCCATGAGATTCAAAATTCAAAAATCAAAATTCAGCGATAATCCATCGTCGATAATCGTTCAGGGCGGCAAAGGTACAAAAAAAGCCGTCACATCGTGACGGCTCTAAATGTAATTTGTTGTAAGATGAGCGGAAAACGGGGCTCGAACCCGCCACCTACAGCTTGGAAGGCTGTCGCTCTGCCAAATGAGCTACTTCCGCAAAGAGTGGGAGAGGAAGGATTCGAACCTCCGAAGGCTTAGCCAGCAGATTTACAGTCTGTCCCATTTGACCGCTCTGGAACTCTCCCATCATATTTCTTTGTGCCTTTGAGCCGATAGAGGGACTTGAACCCACGACCGGCTGATTACAAATCAGCTGCTCTACCAACTGAGCTATATCGGCACTGCATTGTTTTTTTTCAAAGAACTTGTCTCTGTTTTGAGGCCGCAAAAATAGTCTTTTTTTTATTCCATCCAACTACTTATGTGTGATTTTTTGATTTTTTTAATCAAGATACTAATTATCAATACGATATTTTTTTTGATGATGTATGAGAAACCAGGTCTGGATGCTTGAGGTAACGATATTTTGGTTGAGTTTTCGGCGTGAAGATGGCATGATGGCGACAAATGTTGCATGGTAAATAGCCGTTCTTGCCGTCAACTTTCTTTTGAAAAAATCAAAAAAAAGTGTGTTAAGAAAAAAAAGTGTATTTTTGCAGCCTGTTTTAAAATTCATTATTATGTCAGAAATTTTAGAGAAAGTACAGTCTATCATTGCAGAGAAACTCAGCGTCGACGCTGCCGATGTAACTCCTGAAAAGAGCTTCACCAACGATCTCGGTGCTGATTCATTGGATACCGTAGAATTGATTATGGAATTCGAAAACGTATTTGGCATTAAGATTCCCGATGAGGAGACAGAGAAAATCATGACAGTCGGTGATGCGGTTGCCTACATTGAAAGTAAAGTAGCTTCCAAATAATATCAAGATATATTAATTATACCCTTGAGTTATGAAACTCAAACGAGTTGTCGTTACCGGTTTGGGTGCATTAACTCCAATCGGTAACGATGTCAACACTTACTGGGATTCCCTGTTGAAGGGTGTTTCAGGTGCAGATTTCATTACGCATTTCAATCCCGAAAAGTTCCAGACGAAATTCGCCTGTGAGCTCAAGGGATTTAATGTATTGGATTATCTGCCGGGGAAGGAGGCCCAGCGCATGGACCCCTGCGCGCAGTACGCCATGATCACCGTGATGGAGGCGTTGCGTGACTCCGCCCTTGATTTGGACAGTGTTGACAAACGGCGTGTCGGTGTCATCTGTGGCACGGGTGTAGGCGGCTTCACCGCAATGATGGAGTCGGCGTATGCGTTTTACTCCAACGACTACACGCCGAGATTCAGCCCCTACCTTCTGCTGAAGGTGCTCGCCGACATGGTGACGGGCTACATATCTCTGAAATTCGGTCTGCGTGGACCTGCATACGTGACCAGTTCTGCGTGCGCCTCTGCTGGCAACGCCATCGGCGACGCGCTCCGGCTCATCCAGTTGGGCAAGGCAGACGTCATTTTCACCGGCGGCACGGAAGCCAGCATCGTGGAGACCGCCATCGGCGGCTTCAACTCCATGAGGGCCCTCTCTACTCGCAATGATGATCCCAAGCACGCGTCCCGTCCTTTTGACGTGGACCGCGACGGCTTTGTCATGGGGGAGGGCGCGGCCACTCTCGTGCTGGAAGAACTGGACCATGCACTCGCGCGTGGTGCGAAAATCTATGCTGAAGTCGCCGGTATCGGAATGTCCGCGGACGCATACAACGCCACAGCCCCAAACCCTAGCGGCCTCGGCGCTGTGGAATCCATGACCCAGGCCCTGGAGGATGCTGAAATGCGGCCCGAGGATGTTGATTACATCAACATGCACGGCACCTCCACCCCGTTGGGCGATCTCTCCGAATGCCTTGCCATACAACAGGTGTTTGGCGACCATGCCGAAAAGCTGGTCCTCAACTCCACCAAGTCCATGATTGGACATCTGATGGGGGCCGGTGCGGCAGTGGAAAGCGTGGCCATCCTGCTTTCCATGCGCGACAGCCTGATCCATCCTACTATCAATGTGGAGCATCTGGATCCCAAATTGCCGCAGAATTGGAACTATGCTCTTAACGGTCCTGTCCACCGCGATGTACGCGTGGGCCTCACCAACTCGTTCGGGTTCGGAGGCCACAATGTTACCCTCATTTACAAGAAGTTTGAAGAATAGCCATGGAGCTGACCAACAAGGAGTTTCGTGCCTATTTTCGCAATGTATTTGGTCTGCGTATCCGGCATGTGGACCTCTATAGGATAGCCCTTACCCATCGGTCGAGTTCTGAAAACAACGCAGTTGTCGGCAAAGTCAACAACGAGCGGCTGGAATACCTCGGCGATGCCATGTTAAGCGCGGTTACAGCAGATTTTCTTTTCCATAAATATCCTATGGAATCAGAAGGTGTGCTCACCCGCATGCGTTCCAAACTCGTCAATCGTGTCCGGCTCAATGCCCTGGCCGTAAAACTCGGCTTGCACGACATGATCAAAAAGGGGTGCAAACTCAACGGCGACAGTGTGAACGGCAATGCCTTCGAAGCTGTGGTAGGAGCTATTTATTTGGATCTGGGATACAAGAAGACCTACGATGTTATCATCAACCGTATCTTCCTGACCCATCTGGATATGGAAACTGTTTACGAGGAGGATGACGACTACAAGAGCCGCCTCTTGATATGGGCGCAGAAAAACAAGCATAAGGTGCAGTTTAACTGCAAGTCCGTTCCCGATGGCCGTGGGCACATTTACAAGACTGTAGTGCTGTTGGATGGTGAAGAAGTATCTGAAGGCTTGGGCTTTGCGGTGAAGAAATCGGAACAGGCTGCGGCAGAGAAAGCGTTGGCTTTGTATGACAATAAATGATATCTGAATATGGCTACCAACCACTTAAATGTAACTCAGTTCACATGGCAAGTAATCCTGAACCCGAATGCGAGGGAACATAACTGCCTGAAAATTTGGAAAGATATAGAGAAACTGCTTCTGGAAAAGAATATCCAGTATGTCATTCATTTTGCAGATGCCCGGCTGAAGGGCATTGAGACTGCCCGCCAGCTGTGTATGGACGGACACCGGCATCTGATGGTGCTGGGTGGAGATGGTACAATCAATGAGGTGGTCAACGGTATCTGTGAGTCGGGAGTGGCTTTGAATGAAGTGTTCCTTGCCGTGATGCCTGTAGGGCGCGGCAACGATTGGGCCCGCACGCACCACTTCTTCTCTGAAGTCGGACCGAACATGGGAATTTTCCTCAACGGCAATTTCATGCAGCACGATATCGGTGTGGTGAAAACGTTTGAAAAAGCAGAGGAAAAGGCTCATCGCTATTTCATCAACATTGCCGGCTTTGGTTTTGACGCGGAAGTTATCCATGATGTAACATACAATAAGCCCCATTTCCTTGGTATTTCGGTCTATGTACTGAGCCTTATAAGATGTCTGTTCCGTTATAAAAGCCAGCAGGTGGATGTCAACGGGTCCGAATTTCATTTCAATGACAAGTCTTTCCTGATAGTGGCCGGCATTTGTCAGTACAATGGCGGAGGTATGCGCCAAGTGCCCATGGCGGTGCCCGACGACCATAAGTTGGATGTGGTGGTGGTTCCCAATGTGCGCGGTATCACAGTAGTTGCCAATATCGGCAGGATTCTCAAGGGTACACATATCCACTCTATCAAAGGTATCCTCACTTATCGAACCGACAGTCTGAAGCTGAAGTCTGACACGTTGCTCCGGAGCGAAGTGGAAGGCGAATTGCTGACCACGGGTGACTATAGCGTGGAGCTGCTGCCTCAGACTTTGAATGTGCTGACAAACCTATAGATCGTATCTTCTGACATATTTTGGTGGTGCGTTATTTCCTTTGCCTGGAATCAGGTGTAGGGAATCAAGGTCATGCGCCAACTTCAATGAGAACAGTGTCGCCCCTTTTCGATTCAGATGGGAATTGTTGTAAAAATAGGCGGTGTCACAGGATATGGGATCGTAAGTATAGTCCATTATCGGTATCTGATAGGGCTCTGTGATGGAATAAAACAGTTTGTACATGCCGTCAAGGTCTTCAATCTTTTTTGTGGCACCGATGTAGTAGGGTGCCATGACGAAAACAACCGGTATGTTTTCTTGTTTGCATTCCTGCATGAATTGGTCCAGCTCCTGAATGGCGGAAGGTATCCTGCTGTAATACAGCGTGTCGATTTTGGCCAATTTGCTGCCATCCCAGGGCTTGTCAAAGTCGCAAAATCCCTTGTACAGGTTGTTTGACGGGTTGCAATAGTAGGATTCCCCCTTGATGATATCCATCAGATCCTTTTTATAGTGACTGTATCGCCAACAGGGAATGAAACAGTCGGCCCATGAGAAATCATCCACTTTGCGAATATCATTCCACAACACAGGATCCTTGATATAGGGCACGAATTGTATTCGGTCGTACCCGTTGCTGGTGTCCAACGTCCCCATATATATTTCAAAAAGAATGAGTTTGGGCTTGGCGTTATGTTTGCGCCGGAAAGTGTGGTATTTGATGACTTGCGATTCCACCGCCCTGCCGTTCATGCCCAAATTATAACTGTTGATGTGCAGAACACTGTCTAAAATACGGGGGTTGAATTGAACGTATGCTCTGGAACTTCCGATGATGAGCACGTCGCTTTGGATGCTGGAACTGTAAATGTCGTTCCAATTACCAAACGGGGAGGCTTCCAGTTTCTTGAATTGGCGCGTAATCCAAATGTCCGCCGACCATGCCAGTAGAAACAGAATGCTGAAAAATATTAAGGTTCGTAACAGGAATTTTTTCATTAAAACTGGAAATAGATAAACGATTCAGCCCCTTTTTGGACGAGGAAGAGGATAATTACAATAATATAGTAGATGCAAAATTTTAAAACATGGGATTTCAGTGATTCAAGATCCAGGCCGTGCTGTTGTGCGCGTTGCAGCCATTCAACAACGAACATGCCGGCGGCCAGCATTGCGGCGGTTAACAGTCCTTCTGTATAGGGAACGCCCAAATGCGGAATAAGCATGATATAATGTCCTGCTTGTGAGATGGAGTCGGCACGGAACAGAATCCAGCCGATGGTGACCAATGCAAAGGTAAGTATCATCTGGCAAGTTTCCTTCAGGGAGGGTAATATTTTGCCTTCAGCCACTTCATTCAGGTATTTCCGGTTCTTCCCAGTCAGAATCAGCGGCAGGAACAGGATGGCGTGGTAGGCGCCCCAAGCGATGAATGTCCAGTTGGCACCATGCCAGAAGCCACTTAATAAGAAGATGATGAAGGTATTGCGGATAATCTTTCCTTTTGCCACGCGGCTGCCTCCGAGAGGGATATAGACATAATCGCGAAACCAGGTGGTCAGCGAGATGTGCCATCTGCGCCAGAATTCGGCGATGTCTCGGCTGAAATAGGGATTCCGGAAGTTTCGCATCAATCGGATTCCGAACAATTTCGCAGTGCCGATTGCAATGTCGGAGTAGCCGGAAAAGTCGCCATAAATTTGTATCGCGAACAAGATGGCGGCGATGATGAGTGTTGTCCCGTTTTGGGTCTCGTAGTTCCCGAAGACATGGTCCACATAAACTGCACAAGTGTCGGCCACTGCTATTTTTTTGAAGAGGCCCCATAAAATCTGCCTCATTCCATCCACTCCTTGCGAATAGTCAAAGGTTCTGGGTTTCCCGAATTGGGGAAGCAGGTTTGTAGCCCGTTCGATGGGTCCGGCGACCAGTTGCGGGAAGAAACTCACGAAGGCGAAGAACTGGATGATGTCGCGAGTGGGTTCCAGTTTCTTCCGGTAAACGTCAATGCTGTAGCTCAGCGCCTGGAAGGTGTAGAAACTGATGCCGACTGGAAGGATGAGATGCAGCAGCACCCGGTCGCTGTCCCCATGAAGAAACAGTCTTGCAAATGAGTCGGCGAAGAAATTGTAGTATTTGAAAAGGGCCAGAATACCCAAATTCAAGGCGATATTCAGGATGTGAATGATTTTGGCAGTGCGGTATGGCCGGTATCGGTCAATCAGCAGGCCGCTGCCCCAGCTGCAGAGCGAGGTGAAGGCGATAAGAAAGAGGAACCGCCAGTCCCACCATCCGTAGAATAGGTATGAAGCTGCCACAACGAAGAGGTTCTGCCATTTTACATTCCGGTTGAATACGAACCAGTAGAGCAGGAACACAACAGGCAGGAAGATTGCAAATTCCAGAGAATTGAAAAGCATTGCGGTGTGGCTTTTTTTGAGGATGCAAAAATAATGAAAAAAATCCCTCTCCGATAGGAGAAGGATTTTCTGTTATAGTGTGATAAATGAATATCGAAGGAAGGAAGCTGGTTTCCGAAACAGAAAACTATTTGGAACCTTTGTCTTTTTGGCCTGCGTGTCCGCGGAAAATACGGGTGGGAGCAAATTCGCCGAGTTTGTGGCCGACCATATTTTCGGTAACATACACGGGGATGAATTTGTTGCCATTGTGAACAGCGATGGTAAGGCCTACGAAGTCAGGAGAAATCATAGAGGCGCGGGACCAGGTCTTGATAGTGGTCTTCTTGCCGGATTCCTGAGCGGCGATCACACGTTGTTCCAATTTGTAATGTATATACGGACCTTTTTTTAATGAACGACTCATAATGTTAAGCTTTTAGATTATTTCTTTCTTCTTTCGATGATATACTGGCTGGAATTCTTCTTCGGGTGTCTGGTCTTATAACCCTTAGCAGGAATACCCTTGCGAGAGCGCGGGTGTCCGCCGGATGCACGACCTTCACCACCACCCATCGGGTGATCCACAGGATTCATAACCACACCGCGGTTGCGAGGACGTCTGCCCAACCAACGGGATCTACCGGCCTTACCGGAAACCTCGAGGCTGTGGTCGCCATTGGAGACGATGCCGATGGTAGCCTTGCAAGCGCAGAGGATCATACGGGTTTCGCCGGAGGGCATTCTGATGATGGCATATTTGCCTTCGCGGGACATGAGTTGTGCGTAGGAACCGGCACTACGGGCGATTTTGGCACCCTGGCCCGGACGCATCTCGATGTTGTGGATGATGGAGCCGAACGGAATCTCACCAAGTGGGAGGCAGTTGCCCAAGTCGGGGGACACGCCTGCGCCGCTGAGGATTTCCTGGCCCACCTTGATACCGTGAGGAGCCACGATGTAGCGTTTCTCACCGTCTGCGTAGTAAACGAGGGCGATACGGGCCGAGCGGTTCGGATCGTATTCGATCGTCTTCACGATAGCGGGAACGCCATCTTTCTCTCTTTTAAAGTCAATAATACGGTACATCCTTTTGTGACCGCCACCGCGGTACCGTACCGTCATCTTACCACTGTTGTTTCTTCCGCCTGTCCGGTGTATCGGACTCAACAAACTCTTTTCGGGTGTGTTGGTGGTAATGTCATCAAATGCGCTGATCACTTTGAAGCGCTGACCCGGCGTTACTGGTTTGTACTTTTTAAGTGCCATCTCTTTTAAATATTACTATAAAAATCGATTTTTTGATCCTTGTCCACGAACACGTAGGCCTTCTTGAAGTTGTTCTTCTGACCTGTAATGACGCCAGCCTTAGTATTGCGGTTCGTGACTTTACCGCGTTGGATCAGGGTATTTACGCGGACTACTTTAACACCATAAACGGCCTCTATTTCGCGTTTGATTTCAGGCTTGGTGGCCTCGCGGGTCACCATGAAACCGTAGCGGTTGTATTTCTCAGCCGTCTGCGTCATTTTTTCGCTGATGATGGGTTTTATAATGATACTCATTGTTTTTCTTTTTTAAGGTTTTTGATAATTATTCGCCTAACATTTTCTCCAGCTCTTTGAGGCTGCTCTCGCAGAGGATGATATGGCCGGCGTTCAACACGTGGTAGGTGTTGGCGTTCTGGGCGCACATCACGTTGGTGCGTTGCAGGTTGCGTGCGGAGAGGAACACGTTCTTGTTGCTTTCAGCCGTGATAAGAAGTGTCTTCTGACCGTCGAGCTTGAGGTTTTTCAGCATCTCGCTGTAAGCTTTGGTCTTGGGAGCCTCGAAGTTGAAGTCTTCCACCACTGTGATCTTACCGTCTTTCTGCTTGTAGGTGAAGGCGGAGAAACGGGCGAGTCTCTTCACTTTCTTGTTCAGTTTGAAAGAGTAGTCTCTCGGGTGAGGTCCGAAAACGGTTGCACCGCCACGGATGGTCGGGCTCTTGATACTACCGGCACGTGCGCCGCCTGTACCCTTCTGTCTTTTCAGCTTGCGGGTACTACCGGAAACGGTGGAGCGCTCCAGTGTGTCGTGTGTGCCTTGACGTTGGTTGGCCAAATATTGTTTCACATCAAGCCAGATGGCGTGATCGTTGGGTTCCACATTGAAGATCTGATCATTCAGGGTAACCGTTCTTGCAGTTGAACTGCCGTCTATTTTATATACTGTTAGCTCCATCTTTCAATAATTAAATATGATCCGTTGGCTCCGGGTACAGAACCTTTAACTACTAATAAATTCTTTTCCTTGACAATCTTCAGAATCTGAATGTTGATGACCTTGACCTTTGCGTTACCCATTTGGCCGGCCATGCGCATGCCTTTGAACACGCGGGAAGGGTAGGAGGATGCACCCATGGAACCGGGAGCTCTCAGACGGTTGTGCTGGCCGTGCGTAGCGTCGCCTACACCACCGAATCCGTGACGTTTCACAACGCCTTGGAAACCCTTACCTTTGGAAGTTCCGCTGACATCCACATATTCGCCCTCTTCGAAGACGGTGACGTCCAGAACCTCACCGAAGCTCTTCTTGTGTCCTTCCTCGAAACGGGTGAACTCGTGTAAGATCTTCTTCGGCGTGGTGCCTGCCTTGGCGAAATGACCCTTCAAAGGTTTCGTCGTGTTTTTCTCTTTCTTTTCATCGTAACCCAATTGGATTGCACTGTAGCCGTCTTTCTCGACGGTCTTGACTTGCGTGACCACGCAAGGACCAGCCTCTATCACTGTGCACGGCACGATCTTGCCGGAGGCATCGTAGATGCTAGTCATACCAATTTTTTTTCCTATTAATCCTGACATTTTTAATTGATTTATAAAAAATTTAGTGTCTTTTACGCGTCGAAGTCAAACCATCCTTTTGTTATAACATTCTCGAAATGAAAATGTTATCAACACTTTGCGGTTTAAAATTCGAGCCTGCAAATATACATTTTTTATAATATGCTCGGTATCAGGAAGAAAAAATATTTTCAACAGGGGTTATGAACAGCCATGGATTTGCTGATAGACGAGGTAGCCGTCGTAGGGCTTTTCGAACCAATAAGAGTTTCATATAAGATCGATCTTGCTCTAATTTACCATAAATTATTCTTCCTCGCTGTAATACACCTTGTAATATTTCCCGCGCTCGTCTTCGCCCTGTTCGACGTTGTCGCGGTTGCCGTCGATGATGATCTGAATTTTGCGGTCGAGGCGGATGACGCGCTTGTAGGAGCGTTGCTGGCGGCGGAAGGCGTAGTCGGAGATGTCGAAGCTGTCGTCGATCACCACGTCGTTCTCCTCCTCGAAGCTCCGTTTGTACTGGCGGAAGCTCTCGATGACTTCGGGCTGTTCGATGACCTCGTTGGCGAACTCCTCCATCTCGAAGGTGTCGTTCTCCTTGAAGAACTCCAGCGAGCGGTTCAGCAGGTCGATTTGGTCGGCCTTGGAGACTTCGAACTGCTCGGGCAGCGCCTTGGTGACGAAGTTCTTGGCCATGGCCATCGCGTTCTGCGTGTTCGCGTAACCGTCCTTGCGCTGCCGCACGTGGAGGAAGTCGTCCATCCAGTATTGCGCCTCGATGCCGCGGTTGGTGTTGTCGACCACGGCCACCACGTAGCCGTTTTCGCGCTCCTTGTTGAAGATGAGGCAGCCCTTGTCGAGTTTCTTGATGTTGATGCCCTGCTCGCTCTCGAGGTTGAAGTTTCCGCCCTCGTGCAGCACCCGCAGGAACGTGTCCTTGTTCTCCGACTTGAACAGCCCGACGGCATCCACCGTATCGCCATCCACGATGCAGTCCCTGAAATAGACGGTGTAGAACTCCCCGCCTTTGATTTTCGGGTGGGAGCTCTGCTCGTAGAGGTGTTTGGCGAGGTTCACCGACTGTTCGTGGAGCGAGTCGGGGTCATCGAAGATCCTTGACGCCGCGCCATAAACCACGTTGAACTCGATGCCGCTGTCGTGGTAGAGTTCAAAGAGTTCTTCGGAGGAGAAGGGGGAGAGGAAATAGCTTACTAATAAACTTTTCAATTCATCTTTGATATCAAGATTTGTTTTTGAAAGGGTGATGCCATCTTCTGCGGATTTGTTACCGACAAGATGGAGGGAAATATTATAGATTGAGGCTTCTTTCATAGTTATACAAATTGGGAAATAATTAAATACAAACAACATAAGGACGGGATTAGCCATAAAATCCACGTGATAGCTGATAAACGATTTTGTTGCTTTTTTAAGGAAGCATCCACACATTCAAATTTTTTAGACAACAGTTCAATTTTAGTTTTGTCAAAACCATCTTTGAAATCTTCAACATCAGCTTTTATAATTTTCAAGATACTCTTTTGGTTAGAAAGAAACAATTGTATTAAAATAGCAAAAACAAAGAGGCTTGTCAATGTTACTAGATTTTTTGTGTTTAATAATAGTTGATGTCCATTAAAATCCATAGCTACTGCAGCTAAAACAAATGCGCTTGGAATTGCAATCAACTTTGTTTGAGCTTCGTTTATTACTGCCTGTATTTTACTTGTGTATTCTATCGCTTTAGTGTTTATCTCAAGTTTTAGTTTGTTCGATGAAAATCCACTCATGTAGAATGAATAGGCATTCATGCAATTGTCGAATAGTCCCCCTATGTTTTCAAAAATATAACTTAATTGATTTGTATGCCCAGCAATCAAAAAATCTATTATTTCATAAATAAACAAGTTCTTTTTTTCAAGATTATCTTCGCACAACACCGTTGAAATCTTGGAAATGTTTTCTAAATCTTTGTCATTCAACCTAACAATATCTTCGCAAGTATAGTCACAACTAATAATAACAGACTGTTTGTCATTTGAAACGACAGTGTTTAATACATCGATATCTGTAAAAGAGTGCTTCGATATGCTTTTGATAGAGGCTATAAATTTTGTAATTGAATTATATCGGTTTATGAAACATATAGAATTGTCATTTTCATAAATGTAATAAGTCTCTTTTCGTAACTCGTATTTGTTTTTTGCAATAAAAGACTTGCATGAATCATAGAATCCAATATTACATAACTCTGCTAAAGATAGTTCTATGGTTACTACGGAACCAATTTCAATATCTTCAAGAAAGAGGCTATTCTCGAAACAATTATTATCATATAAATACTGAAGAACCCCTTTTTCCGAGACCTTCCAGTTGTCAATGAAAAGTGTCCCATTCTCAATTCTTACAGAGTTGTTTTTAATAATATTGACGATTTTATCAAGCATTATTTATCCAGTTGATTAATGAGTTCTTCAGGTAATTCTTTGAACGTTAGCTGCTTTTTCTCCTTGTTATAGAAAATGGTTTTGTCTAATTGTTGATTGTCAAAAATGATAGTTAAATCTTTGCCTTTATAAAAAGTGTATTTCATTTTTTTCAAACGAGTACGATCACCGCTGATTATTTCGCTCACACCATATTCTTCTTGAGCAGCATATTCTTTAAATCCATTTGGATTTTCATTATCAAATAGTGCGGATATTGCACTTAATTGTATTTCTTTTTTTGAGTTGATGCAATCTAAACAATAATCATATATTTCGTTTTTTCTTTGAATAGCAGTATCTCGGTCAAGGCCTATCTTCTCACAATAGCTTTCAACAGCTTTTACCAATCGCTTTGTTGATTCGGAACTCGTTTTATTGTCATTACAATCAATATAACTCATGAAATAATTACTGACATCTTTGTTCCCTCTTACAAAAGATAGGTATGTTTTCGATTCTTTGTCAATTCCTTTTGTGATATTGTTCCACTTTGTAATGTTAATCAAACAAGCAACATCGATTTTGTTCAAATCAAGACTCTTGATGTCTTTAATATGTAGATTGTCATCAATGACAAAACCATTCTTATTGTTGATTGTCATTACTAACATGAATTCCTGTTTTTCTGTGGTATTGGAGAAATGAACAAAAACCAAATGCCCACCTGTAGCAGGAGAAATGTCTTTTATTTTCTTCTTATATAATTCGGTAGCTTCGATAGAAAATGTGAAAAAGTCAATTTTCTTATTGACAAAGTACTTTGACAAAATATTCTGAAATGATTTATCATTCTCGCCAAAGATGCCATAAGTGGGATTTGACTTTTTATAATACGCCTCCTTAATATTTGCAACAAACAGTTTCTCCCTATCTGTGGGATGAATAGCTTGCTTTGCCTTTTTTAAATTACATCCCATTGTATGTGCCTCTTTTATCACTTGATGGATAATGAGACCTTTAATGTTGATGTCATGTCCTTTTTTCTTTAATTCCGTCATAAAAGATAATGTTTCTATTAATTCATCACTTCCTCCATCATCCCTACAGCCTCCTGCTCTTTCAAATAAGCTTGGTAACGGAGTTCGTTCGCTTGTAACACTTTGTCGTTTATCTCTTTTTGTTTCGATTCGTTTTTGAGGAGCGGAATCCCCATGTTTGCAATGTGGAAAGCTTCAATGTGGTCAACAACAGCACCGTATGTCAATGACTTCAGCAGTAATTGACCATATTCGGAGTTCAGCCAGCTAAAGACATATCCAATTGTATCTAAATTATTGCTTTCAAGACGAATCAAGTCATGCGTTCCTACCCAACCAACCCAATGTTTGGGAACAAGGACCGTTTTCCCTATCGTTCCAGAGCAGGTTACAATAATTGTGTTTTCTTTGATCTCTAGCTGCTTCTTTATACGCTCCTCATGCTGAGAAAAAGAAAGATATTTTTTGTCAAAGCCATTGGGATCCAATTCTAATAGTTGCTTGCCATTCAAATATGGAACACCGTGTTTGCTATCTACAAACACTCGTGTGAATCTATTCCCCGTGAAAATTTTGTTACTTAATCGTTTATCTTTTAATGGAACAAGCTCTTTGCAATTCTTATTGATGATTTCTTTTGCGATTAGTATTTCTGGCGTGTGATACGAACAATCCAGCCTCAAATCCAATCGGCTCAGCTTGGTGGTGTAGTTGCGCAGATCAACGTGTTCATCGAAATACTTCGGCTTCAAATCCTCTATGGGTGGCAGATTCAGCTCCTGGTAAAGAATCCGCTCCGCCTCGTCCATCAGTTCGTTGGACTGGTCACGCAAATCGTAGGATTCCATCACCAGATCGTGTATTTTCTTCTTAATCAGATCCGGTGAATTAGGGATGATGATGTTTTTCAGATGCTCGGGCTCAATATGTTGGATAACAGCACCGTAATTGTTGTTTTGTAGCAACTGTTGGCCAATAGGAGTACAGAAGAAGGCATAAACATAACCCAAGTCATAACTTGAATTAAAAAACACCCGAATGACATCGTCGGAATAGACTTTCCCTATTGTTGTTTTTGAGGATATTGAACATTTACCTATTGTCCCTGAACGAGACAAAAGAAAAGCATTGGGCTTTATTTCTATGCCCTGTATGCTTTTGTAAGTGCTTTCCGAGATATATTTTGTTGGTCTTGGATTTATCTCTCCCAATTGAGAAGGCAAATAAAACGGAATTCCTTTGCCTTTCTCTGTGTAAATCCTCTTAAAACGTCCTGGATAAGAGGCCTCTTTCACCAAACCATCCTTACCCCAAAGGTGGACATATCCGTATTTGCAATGCTCCACCCTGTATTTTGCGGCTTTGGCATCAAGGTTGAATGCGCTGGCCTCCAAACGGGTGTTGTTGGAAAGCACTTCCGAGAGTCCGACCGATGTGTATTTCAACGGATCGGGGGCCAAAGGATTGGGAATTTCAACCTCTTTGGTTTGCAGCTTGTAGGCCAAATTACCGGTTACCATGCGATGCCCTCCTCCCTTTTCCATTTGGCAAACACATCCGCCACCAAAACGGTCTGGTCGTTTATTCCTTTCTCCTGGTGCGTCTCCTTGCGGTAGATGACGTTGCCTTCGGTGTCACGCTCTGTAATCGTCTCCTCCTTTTCCGTCATGATGATATTTCCCTTCTCATCCCGTTTGAAGATGATGTTGCCGCGTTTGTCGTGCCCGATGTGGTCAATCATCGTCATAAAAATATCGTAATCGATGATTTGTCCGCTCTTTTCCTCCTCGTCTATCTCTTTTTGCGTTTTCTTTTGCAGGATCAGGATGGAACACTGCGTTCCGTTGTGAGGCTGGAAAGCATCGGCGTGCAAATCCACGCTGGCAACAATGCGGGTCTTCTTAATCAGCCAATGACGGATATATTCCAACCCGGGTGAACCGAGAATGCTGTCGGGCAGCACGATGGCGGCTCTTCCGCCCTCCTTCAACAGTTGCATGATCCTTTCTATGAAAAGCTGCTCGGGCGGAACACTGCTTTGCAAACGCGAGGTCATACTCCAATTACCATTGTCGTCTTTCTGCCAGATGTGACCCAAATCAAATTGTTCCAGCACCTGAGTGTCGCGGATCGGGATTTTGGAGCCGAAAGGCGGGTTGGTTACAATGACATCGAAAAAGCCTATTGTGGTGTGGTTCTTTATCGTATTCTTTTTAAGTCCCAACGCTTCCTCAAGGTGAGCCCTCGTATTGGCATCCCATTCTTGCGGCGGAAGCAAAGTGTTCATCTGCATAATGTTGCCACTTCCGTCGTTGTTCATCACCATATTCATTTTGGTGGCCTTCACCAGGTCGGGATTGATGTCGAAACCGAAGAAATTTTCTTTTGCCGTTTCGGAAATGGTGTTGTTATAGGCACTCAATATGTCGTTGTTCCACGAAGCCTTATCGCCATACTGTTCTTTGAAACGCTCTTGCAATCGTTCTATCACTTTGTTCATGGCCGTCACCACAAATCCACCCGTGCCGCAACTGCTGTCCAAAACTTTCTCGTTGTCTTTCGGATTGATCATATCGACCGCCATCTTCATCACATTGCGCGGCGTGAAGAACTCTCCTCTGTCACCGCGCAAGTTGGCCCCCACAATCTCCTCGTAGGCTTTGCCTTTGATGTCGATATTCGTGTTGAGTAGCGCATATTTCTGGAGTTCGGCCACAAGGAACGTCAATGTTCTCGGGGTCAGTTTGATAGTGTCGTTTTCATCAAAGATTTGCGGGTTCTTTTTCTTGACTTTCTCAAAAATCTTGGAAATCCTTTTATAAACCGTTGCTTGCCCGTCTTTGTAGTTCCGTTCCTTGGAGGTGGTGTAAAACTCGATAGGCTCAAGCAGATTGCGTTCATCGTGAATCTTGCAGAAGATCACTTTTAGAAACTCAAAGAATGCGGGCTGTTTTTGCAGACCTTCGTTGATATAAATGATGTTGTGACAAGTTCTGAACGTGAAAAGCAGATTGTCATCGAAAGCCTTTTTGAGCGTATTGCGGTTGGGGCGTTCGTTTTCGTCCGTCGTGCCATCAGCGGAAGGGATGTCGTTATATTCACAAAAATCAAAATGCCCTGTTTCATCCACCGTTTTGCGATAAACCGTTTTATGAAGACCATTTGTCCACATACCCCACTCACAGTTGTTGCACGCTGACATGTAGGATTTCAACTGTTCCAAACCATTGTCCTTGTCTGTTGGTTTTACAGCTTCTTTCTTGCATTCGATGATGATGGAAATGTTCTGCTGGTCTTTCTTTTCCTCGGCAGTGGTACCCTCAGGGAAAATTACAATGTCGGCACGTTTCCTGCCAGAGCCAATCTGTACGTGGTACTCCACGGCGATTCGCTCTTTGTCGTATTTGTGCTCGTTCACCAAACGCTTTTCCACAGTCTGGCGTACGTATTCTTCTGGGGTGTCGTTGCGGATGGTTCCGTCAACGTAGTCTCGCACCTTGCCTTCGGGGATGATTAAAACCGTATTATTTTCCATTTGCTATTTATTACAGAATCAGGACAAATACTCTTTTGTCATTTTAAACTGCAAAAATAGCATTTTTCAAGTTAAAATGTGCACGTAACCGTGCATTTTTGGCAAGCCGAGATTGGAGTGAGCATAGTTGGGGCAGCGGCCAAACATGTTCTCTTGTTTTTTTCTGCTGAAATGCCGCTGGGGTGCCAAAAGCCAACTAATTTCTCCAATAATAAGATGCTATAAAACCTTATGAATATGTGGAGTAGGTGTAGTGTGATGTGGCGTTTATTCCTTCAAATTATTATTCAACACATCAATTACTTTATTCACATTGGTATAAGATTCCCCATCCGTCCCGAAAGCCTCCGCTCGTGCGCAAGCTTCCTCCAGTTGGCCTTCGCCCGCCATCTCCGCGACCCATTTCTCTTGTTGCAAAAACTTTTCTGCCTTGTCATATTGCGGAATGAAACCTTTCAGATCTTCTATCGCGGCTTGCGAAGTGCCATAATAGCGGTTGGTGTTTCTGTAATGCAATAAAAACCAGTATTCTATAGATGGCAATGAGTCGCAAAGCAATACGGAAGGATTGTCTTTGTATTTCCGCCGCAACGCGTTCAAATTCAGACGTTCTGCTTCGTTCCATGTTGAAACATCAGCGTCGAAAACGCAGATGGCAAAACCGCCATCATGTAGCACTTCTTCGATCCGCTTGGCCAAACCTTTGGCTGTTTCCGTACCAAAGTAACGGGGTCGTATTTTCACACGATAGTCTTTAAGCCTATGAAGATGCGTGAAATACCATTGTTCCGTAATGCCCGCTCCAATGATGGTCGGAATCGGGCTTCTTTTTGTTCTTATGGATGTTTTTCTTGCCATAGATCTATTTATTTCTTGATGTTAGGCAAGGCGCCGAAAACGCCATTCCGATAAGCTTTTTGCAAAGAGGAAATGCGGTTCAACCCTTTGTATTCCACCAAAGAGTAGAGGTCTGTGTTGCCGGTTTCGTCTTTTTCTGTAAACCATACGGAATCTTTTCGTATGAGGTCGTCTCCGACAGTGTTTAATAACGGGTCGTAATGCGTGGTGACAAGCAGCTGGGATCTGTTGCTTTGCGAAAGGAACTGCTCAATAACAAATTCAACCAAGTCGGGATGCAGGGAGGATTCTATCTCGTCAATGAAAAGGAAAGCCTGTTTCTGCAATGCTTCGAAAACGGCCGCTTCAATACCGATGGTGCGTCTTGTTCCTTCCGATTGATAGATGTCGGGAAGAGTGTAGGTTTCGTCGCCACGGTTGTTATGGACCTGATGAACAAAGGAGGTGCGTACCTGCTCAAACGCCTTCTCTTGTTTTAGCTTTTCTTTCACCTCTGAAGGAGCGTCATCATCCAACAACATCATGTTCAGCATTTTTTGCGGAATGGGCTGTTTCTCCATGACGGTCTTGACATCTGAGATGTTAAAATCCGCCCTGTGTATGAAATCGAGCAAATATTCCTTGAGGATGTTGTTCTCAAGCATTTTCTCGCTGGCGTATTCAAACATCCTTGTTCGAGGTTGTACGATTGGCATTATGCCGTTTCGGAACCATTCACGAGCAGCGTCGATTTCGGGCATGGCAACATTCACTTGCGCTCTTGCTGCAAAGAAAGACATGTTTGGAAGACATTTCAACGACAGTTCCTCAATAGCAGCGGGGCTGATCTTTATCACAGATGGATTAAAGAAAAGAACAGATTCACCTCTCTCCCAAGTTCGCTCAAACAGTTTCGTGGGGCGGTTGGAAGCGTAATAGAACAGTCGCTCCAAATAGACTCTCTGCTGATCCAATTGGAGTTCGTAGCAATATCTTGTGCTGTTGATATAGAATTTAAGGCAGAATTCCGAGGGCTCGTTTGGGGTTGTTGCATCTAATTTGAAAGGCACTGTCCCTGTTTTCTCTTCCAGATCGTTTGCTTTAGAGAAGATGAATTCTTGGAGAAAGTCCAAGGCATACAGTAGGTTGGATTTACCCGATGCATTGGCTCCATATACCATGGCGAAACGGAGCAACCGAACTCCCGGCTCCACTTCAACAAGATGTGTCTTGTCAAAAGTCTTGTCTTTCGTCGCTTCGAAGTTGAGCGTCACTTCGTCGCGGAACGACAAATAATTCTTTAATTTCAGTTCTTGTATCATAACACTCCTAATTCGGCTTGTGTAAAAACTTTAATTTGCAAAAATACATTTTTTTTGTTATTATGTAAATTTAATCCTTAAAAATAATAAATTTTAATATCAAATATTATATGTCGTTTGATGATTTGGCTTTTTGGCGATTTTATGCTACGTTAGATGGCAGTTCTGGAACAAAATAGAGCCGCGGCATGCCGCGGCTCTATAGTCTATAGTCTTAAATCTCCGGTCTATTTCCTCACCTTCTTCACGAACTCCTCAACCTCCGGCACGCCGCCCTGATAGACCAGGTAGCCGTCGTAGGGCTCGCGCTTGGTGATTTCGTCGTTGATGGGGGTGAGCATCAGTTTCTTCACATCCTCTCTCTTCTGGCCGCTGTCTTTGGTAAGACCTAACGCCCAGCCGAGTTTAATGTAGGAGCTCTCCGCCAGCATGTTGTCGGCGGGGATGATGCCGCGCGCCATCATGTCTCGGCCCGTGTCATAGACGAACATGTGGGTGTAACCCCAGATGGTCTGCACGCTCATGTACTGGTGCACGCCCGCGTCGGTGGCGCGCTGGATGGCGTCGAACATGTGCTTGTTGACATGCCCTAATCCGGTGCCGTTCCACACAATGCCCTTGTAACCGTTGTCAATCAATGCGTCCAATACATCGGGTTTCATGCCCGGATAGTAGTAGAGGATGGCCACACGGTCGTCAAAGGTGGGCACGATGCGCGTGACGTTGGGGTCGTTCTTGGCGATGCTCTTCTTGTAATCCTCGTAGTTGGTGATAACCTCTACCTCGCGGTGCTGGCCTCTGCGGCGGTGGTTATAGACCTCCTTGATGGGCTGAACACCGTCTTTGCGGCTCACCGTGGCCAACGGCGTGTCGCCGATGGTACGGAATGTGGAACGGTACGAGCTGTGCATCTTGCGCACGCGCGTGCCCCGGTGCAGGAATCCGTAGTCGTCGCTGGTGGGTCCGAACATGCAGACCATCACCTCGGCAATGTCGCCGTGCCCGGCAGCGGTCATGGCGTGCATCAGGTTCAATGCCGCGTCGGAGCTCGGTCGGTCGGAACTTCTCTGCGAACCGACCAGCACCACCGGCATGGGCAGGTTCTGGCACATGTAGGTCAACGCAGTGGCGGTGTGCGCCAGCGTGTCGGTTCCGTGTCCAATCACAATGCCCTCGATGCCGGCTTTGATCTCGTAGCCAATTTTCTTTGCCAATGCGATGTATTCTGTGGGTGACATGTTCTCAGAGAAAACGGCGAATACCTTCTCGGTCTCCAGATTGCAGATGTCGGCCAACTCGGGCACGGCACCGTACAACTCGCCGGGTGAGAATGCCGGAATCACGGCGCCCGTACGGTAATCAAGACGCGAGGCGATGGTGCCACCAGTGCCCAGCAACTTCACATGCGGAAGACCTGGTGTGTAGGGGAACTCCTTCTCTGGAATCTTGAATACGGGCTGCGGGTCGCGCTCGCCCTTCATGTCGGTCACCGTTTCAATGTCGATGCCGATGTTGTAGCCCGTAGCCACTTTCATGACGATGTGAATGTCGTCGGTGTTCTCGGCGCGGGGCAGGATCTTGCCCGAGAAGTGTCCGCGCGTGGTCTCGACCTCGGCCTTGTCCCACACGTGAACGTCATATTTTTTGAGCATTTCCAATGCCCGTCCTTTATATCCTTGGAATGTTACTTTGTCGTTATTTTCCATAATTACAGTGATTAGTGATCAGTGAACAATGATCAGTAAATTACTTGGTTGCTATTTCGGTGAATGCGGCATTGCCGGTGGCATGTTGGCGAGCGCAGCCGAAGAGATAGTTGCGTTTGTCCTCGTCAGTGGTGCGTTTGCGTCTCGGTTTGAAAACCTCTGCCATAATGCCCATTCCTTCTTCAATTTCCGCTTTGGTCATCTTCTGGTAGCCGGTGAAAGCCAGCAACTCTTCAAAGTCTGCCTTCGGATACTCGAACATCAGCTTGAGCAGGTCGTAGGCAATGGCTTTGTCCAGATTCTCTTTTTTCAAGAAGGCGAACAAATCGTAAATCTTGCAAGTGCAGAACGGAATCATGCCGTATTGGCCATGCAGATGTTTCAAACGATGTCCGAAGAAAGTGCCGAGATATTTGGGGCAATAGCCGAGTTCGTCTGTAATCTTCTTGATGCTAGGGAAGAAATTGTGGGTGAAGATGTATTTGAAACAATCCTGCGGCACGCCCCATTCCACCATCTGCGCATAACGGTCGGACACGGCATCGGGGATGTTCTTGCTAAGTTCCTCGATGTAGTCGTTGCTGAGCGGGATAGGAGCGGAGTCGGTGTCGGGATACATACGGTCGGCACCGGGCAGCACACGCTCGAAGATGGTGGTGCCGTCGGTCAGCGCCTTGCGGGTTTCTTGCGGTACGCCGTCAAAGGCCATCAACGCGCGCTCCTCAATGGTCTCAAGGGCGGTCTTCACATCATCCTCAGCAGCCCAGAAGATAATTTGCGCATCGTTGTCGCTGGCATTCAAGGTCTTGGCGGCTTTTTCAAACACGCTGCGGCTCACCACATCTTCCAAATCCTCACTGGTGGCCATGTTCGGGCGTTCCAGGCAGGCGATGACCTTCAATCTGTCGGCAAACTCGCTGTAGAACGGATGGCCAGGTTGGGTGAAGTGGGAGAGCAGACCCGCAAATTGCGGCAGGTTAACGGCATATACCTTAGCACCGCTCTTGATGGCGTCGGTGATGGGGTCGAAATAGAAGTGGAACTCTTTGGGATTCAGTTCCGTATAGTTCATTTTCCAATCCTCTTTTTGGATGCGGGCTTTCAGTTGCTCGCGGATGGCAAGCAGCGCCCATTGGCGGAAGCACTCCACATGGGTGACTTCCGGAATCCATTTGGTGTGGGCCACGCCCTTCACCTCGATTCGGGTGCCGCCGGTGCAGCTTACGTTCACATCCTCGCGGCCCGCGCCGATGCCCGTGCGCACACGACCCGTGCTTCGGTTCAGGAAACGGATGTAGTTACAGGCCTCTTCCACCTCATCGGGGTTCACCATCTCAGGGTAGGTCACGGTTTCGATAAGCGGCATACCCAGACGGTCGGTGCGATAGACGCGCGTGTGGCCGATGTCGGAAACCTCGCGGCAGGCATCCTCCTCCACACTGAGTTGGATGAGGCGCACCTTCTTGTTCTTCAGTTGGATCTCGCCGTCGATACCCAAAATGGCGGTACGCTGGAAACCGGTCGGGATGGAACCGTCGAGGTACTGTTTGCGGGTGATGTGCACCTCGCCCACGATTTTCAGCTTGGAGGCGAGCGCTATTTCAAGAGCGTACTGCAGCGCCTCGGGGTTGATGGGAAACGGCGGAGTGTCGTCCACCTCGTATGTACAGGCGGTGCGGTGCGCGATGCGATAGACAATGTTCTTGCGGGTCTTGAACTCCATGAGAGCCGTGCCGTCATACTCGCCCATCTCGGATAGGGTGGGGCGCATGTGGCGCAGCAGTTCGGCGTCGTATTGGTCGGGTTTCTGGAAGATGCCGGCAGGACAGCGGCAGAAGAGCTTCTCTTTGGTGGCTAACTGTTGGTGGACCTCCAAGCCCGACATGAAGCCGATGCGGTCATAATCGGCCTGGGTGGCATGCTTGCGGTCAACATAGCCGATGGCTTTGCGGCTTTTTTCGTAATTTTCCTGAGGATTGATAGTTTGCATATTGTTTGTAGTTTACTTTTACGATCTTCACACTGCGCGATTTCTTCGCTTGTGAGGTTAATTGCACTTCGTGCGTTTTGTATCTTCGAGACTGCTCAAGGAATAACCCCAGTTGACTTGAACCCATTTAGGGCATCAAAAACAAGTCGCAAAGATAGTAAAAAACTATTTTGGAAATTAAAAAAAAAGTTCAATAGAAAAAAACGATTTTTCCATAAGTGTATAAGATGTGTTATTGCAACATCAGGATCCTACGTATATGGGAAATTTATCCGACAGGTGATTCGGGCTTGCCCGTGAGGAGACATCCTGACTAGTCTTTCAGACACCGTACCGACCATCCGCCCAATTTATAATTGTCAGCGTATTGATTAACATCCATATTTCCACAAAAGAGGTCGAAATTATAGGCATGGTGTGCGTCGCTCTCCGTACAACTCCAAAAGGCAGCCGTCTGACCGAAAAATTCAAAGCCAATATCCTTGATATAACCTGCTGGTATAGCGGAAAAACCTGTGGCATTCAGAGCCACTTGGTCGCACCAATGGGACATGCACGTATAATATACATCACTTGCCAACGACTTCGGAATCTGATAGACGTTCCCGCACGTCAATTCGCTCTGACCACCCACGTAATTAATCAGCTGTGACCATTCCCCATGGCTCGGCACATGCCACCCGTCTGGACATATCCCTTGCACTCCGCTCGGAACCAATGGGCTTGATGGTGAATTGTGCATCACTGAATTCCAGTTATCAAGGAATCCCATGGTCAATACATTGGACGCATCCCCGTTCGGACAGTAGCGATATGGCATTATTTCACTAATAGTACTAGTCGACCCTGCTAATGGTATCAACGTCCCGTCAGCGTAGTGTGTCGTGCGCAGATTCTCTTTCATCCAACACTGGGTGCCGATTTGCACGGTGTTATAAACATTCCCATCTACATCCACCACTGAAGGCAAGTCTATGCATGGATGTCCATAAGAAACTGTATCGTTACCTATAATATCATGAAAGAGCAGCGTGAACTGTGCCGTATGGGATTCCATGAAGACCTGATGGTTGAAAGGCAGGAAAATGAATGCTCCCGAAACAGGGTCGCTCTCCATCGGCACACCGTTAATTGTGGCGGCCCCCACGATACTGACACTGTCGAGGAGAGAGAAGGGGTTTTCGGTCTCAAGTTTCAACACAGGCATTTCCGCCGAAGACTTTCCAGCATAAACTATATTGTTCCCTTGATGTGTACCCTTGTTTATCATCTTTATCGACTGCTTGTGCCCGGAACTTTGGACTGTCAGTATGTAGGTTTGCGGCAACGAAAGTTCCACAACAAAGCGATGCCTCCCAGGGAGAAGGAATTGTGTGCAATTCGCGACCAGATGTCCGTTCAAATCAAAGACTTCGATTTGTGTTTCCCCTGGTGCTGCCACCTGAATCATGACATCAGTCACCCCCGAAAAGGGATTCGGAACATTCTGGAAGAGTGTTAATCCGTCATAGTCGCAATAATCTTCAATGCCCGTTACGCCACGAAATTCAAGCACTGTGTCGGGATAAGACAGAGCAACCTGCCATCCTTGCGTGATGTTTGTGACAGTCACGCCGTCAAGACGCAGATAATGTCCGTTGTGGTCTTGCCCTGAAAAGGAACATTTCACTGATTGGGGCTTAGAGGGAAGTGCCACGAAAAGGGTCAACATCATTAAAAAAGCAATTTTCTTCATAAGTTGTTTTGATCAGTTTGAATTTATCTTTCACTTAAACTTAAAAATCAGCCCGGCAGATTCTGTCTTTGTATGTATGCGCCGTAGTCGTGCACATCGGTGGAACTCAACACCAGTCCCTCTTCACCGAACATAGGGCATTGTCATCGATGTCAGCAGGAGCCGCATATTCAAGTCGCGAAGATAGTAAAAAATGTTTTCCAGTTTTTTTGAAGATATTTTTTTGCGCGTAAAAATATATTTATGTACATTTGCCTCTGATTTTCTGAATGGGTTAAATCAATGTCCAATGGTGTTATGAAAATAAAGAATTTCATAGTTTGTATTTTGGTTGTTTTGGCGTTGCCGTTGTCGGGGCAAGTGGTTTCGCATCCGATTATGGAGGACTGGGAGTCCGGCGATTTTTCTTCTCTTTCATGGGAACGTCCCGGCTCACAGTATCTTTGGGAAATCACCAGCGAAGGGGCGTACAATGGCAGATATTGCGCCCGAAGCGGCAACTACTACACGCTGAACACAGAGTCGGTGATGCAGCTGGGGGTCTTTCTGACGGAGAGCGGGAGTCTCTCGTATTATCGCAAGGTGTTCTCGGCTGAAGGTAGCGGTGGCTTCCTCTTCTGGCTGGACGGGGAGCTGCGCGACTCGCTGGCTGGATATGTGGAGTGGAGCGAGTTCCAATGCCCCATCAGTTCGGGCTACCATGTGCTGAAGTTCTGCTATACAAAGAACCAGACGAAAAGCAAAGGATCGGATTGTGTGTGGATTGACGACATACATCTGCCAGAAGGCATCATAGCACAATTCAGTACGGATTCGTGCGAGACACCCAATGCGCCGCAAGTTGCGGTCAGCGATAGTCAGGTTGTGTTGTCATGGGGTAGCGCCTACCATGCCGAAGAAATCCTGCTTTTTGATGATGTGGAAGGACATACATACGGGACTGTCAATTCATCCGGAACGTTGGGCTGGCACTATATTGACGGTGATGGTGCACCAACCGCCCCCTTCGGTGTTCTAAGTTTCCCCAATGTGGGCTCACCTATGGCCTTTGTTGTGTTGGACGATTATCTCCTCGTTGGGAACCAATATAACACCATGGCACATTCCGGGCACCGGTTTTTCGGGAGTCCTTTCCATTCGGACATTGCCAACGACGACTGGATCATAAGTCCGGAACTGGACTTCTCCGAACCGTTCACCTTTTCGTTTTTCGCCCGTAGTTTTGCCGACCGGTTTCCGAACGAGAAATTCGTGGCGGCTTATTCGATGACGGACACGAATGCCAGCAGTTTCATTCCTTTGCACAGTGGTCCTGTGACAACAATTCCCGAATGGACTGAATATTCTTTTATGGTGCCTGCGGCTGCCAAATATGTGGCGGTGCACTGCGTATCGCACGACCAATATATGTTTTGCCTGGATGACCTCGCCATACGTGGCCGAAGGACAACCGGACATCCTTGTAATGTATATCGAGACGGGATGCTGATTGCCTCAGGGGTGACCGACTCGGTGTATGTTGACCGCTACGCCACCGAAGGAAATCATTGTTATTCGATATCCTATATCTGCGGTGGGGTGGAGTCGGCACATTCCGAAACCACATGCGTCCATGTCAATGCTTCACTGGCTTCCGTGGTCCTATCGGAGGAAGTGGATTTCGTGCCTGATGAGTCGGCATCCGTATGCAAAGATGTCAGCAACAGCCACATGGCCAGCACACTGGAGGAGATGCTGAGGTGGAACAAGTATCCTACTTACGAGGTTTATACCCAACTCTTGCAGTATTTCCAGGACTCTTTCCCGAATCTTTGCCAGATAGATACCATCTTGGAGGATACGCCGCATCCCGATTTGCATCACTCCATCTTCGCCATTCACATCAGCAACACACTGGGACAAACTACCACGAAACCTGCCTTCCTATATTCGTCAACGATGCATGGGTGGGAAACGGTGTGTTATTATATGGTGCTGCGTCTGGCTGACTATATTTTGAACAATGCGACAACCGATGCTGCCGTTCAGCGGCTGTTAGACAGTGTTGATCTGTACATCTGCCCGCTTGAGAACCCCGACGGGACCTATTATCTAACCAACAACCTGATCTTGAAAGATGGCATCCATTCTATCTACCACAATTACAATGATGTGCAGTTGAACTGCAATTATCCCTACCTGCCCGGGTTGGAGGGCTCGGCTAATATACAACCTGAGACGCAAGCCATCATCGACTGGGTCACGCCGATACATTTCGTGATGTCGGTTAATTTCCATTGTGGTGCCGAGATTGTGAACTACCCGTGGGATGCCTGGACGACCGCACAGCGCGCCCATGCCGATGCCGACTGGTTCCGCTACACAGGCCAAAACTATGCCTCGCTGTGTCAAGCGCAGGATACCGCCTATCTCTATGGCGATTACCGCGGCCGTTCGGTCATCGAAGGGGCCGACTGGAGCCCGCTTGTTGGCGGTCGGCAGGATTATATGACCTACTACCAGCGTTGCCGTGAGGTGACCATAGAGATGAGCTACATACCGGTGATTACGGACACTTTGTTGTTGCCTACCTACTGGGACAAGAGCAAGGATGCACTGCTGAGTTACGCGATGGAGTGCGGCTATGGTTTCTGGGGCACGGTTGCCGATGCAACTACAGGGGAGCCCGTTGAAGCCATGATTAAGGTTCTCAACCACGACAAATTTCACTCCGAAGTCTTTTCTCATCTGCCGTTAGGGGTTTATCATCGTCCGATTATGGCAGGCACCTACACGGTGGAGGTTTCTGCTCCCTGTTATCAAACGGCCACTTTCACGGTCACCACCCGTCCGGGTGTGGGGGTGCGGCACGATGTGGAACTCCAGCCGCAGGCTGTCGCACCGGTTGCCTTTGACCAGTACATCATGCCAGGAATGCAGACGACCGTGGTCGCCTTGGCGCAAAATGAAGTGTATTGGTACGATTCCGATGCCGCTACGCAGGCCATTGCCGTAGGTGATTTCTACACCACGCCAGCGCTTTATGACACGACGGCCTATTATCTGGAAGAGCACTATCAGGACGACACGCTCTTGTGCGTGAGCCCCCGTGTCGCCGTGACGGTGTATGTTCTCGGTAACACTTCTGTTTCTGAATACGATAACGATTCAGAACTGAAGGTTTTCCCAAATCCTACAGGTGATTATTTGATGGTGGAAACGGGTGGTGCGGCCGTACGAACGGTTTCGGTCTATGATGCTAGCGGGAAGCAGGTGCTGGCCAGGCGGGCTTCCGCTCCGGCGGTTCTGGATGTCTCGATATTGAAGCCCGGGAGCTATTTCCTGCGCGTAGAGTGTGCAAATGGAAGTTGGCGTGGGGCGAAATTCGTGAAGATGGACGGCAAGTAAATGAAACGGAAGATGGTGGGCAATTGCCAGCCCTCATTGAACAACTCTCCACTCTCCTGGCTGGAGTGAGCCTAAACTGATATCGCCGATTTGCACACGAATAAGCCGTAAGGTTGGGAAACCCACCGCTGCGGTCATGTGGCGCACTTGGCGGTTCTTGCCTTCGGTGAGGGTAAGGCGAATCCAACTGGTAGGGATGTTGGCACGAAAACGGATGGGGGGGACGCGCTCCCAGAGGTCCTCCGGTGGCAGTGCCCTCTCCGCCTTGCAGGGCCGCGTGCGGTATCCTTTGATGACGACACCTTTGGACAGCTTCAGCAAGGCCTCATCGGTAATCTCGCCGTCAACTTGAGCGAGATAGGTGCGTGGATGAGCGTTCTTCGGGTCCAGCAGCCGCTTGATCAGCCTTCCGTCGTCCGTCAGAAGCAAGGCGCCCTCACTGTCATGGTCCAACCGCCCGGCAGCATACACTCCGGAAGGAAAGCCGAACTCGTTGAGGGCGCGATGACCAGCCTCGGGTGTAAATTGACTCAGCACACCGTATGGCTTATTGAACAAGATTACCATGACCTGCTTTTATTTTGTTTTATTCACAAAAGTACGCAGAAATCATAAACCACACATCACGGTTACAGTATCTCGTAACTCCGTTTCACGAACTCACTGAGTTTTTCGCCGGTGAGGATGTTCTGTGAAAGCAAGGCAAGGTCAATCATCTGCTGTACCAGCTTGCCGCGCTTCTCTTCGTCTGTTTCGTCCAAAATGCGCGATGCCAACGGGTGGTTGCCGTTCACCACGATGTTGTAGTGCTCGAAACCGCCGTACATGCCCTGTTGGCCCGACACTTTCTCCATGTCTTTGAAACGACGCATGAACTCGTTTTGCGTGATGATCACCGGAAGGTCGGTTTCACTCAAACTCTCTACCATGACGGTGTATTTGCTCTTGTCAACATCCTTGTCGAAATACTCTTTCAAGTTCTTCTGCTGCTCGTCTGACAGTTTTGACGGAGAAACCTCGTCTTTCTTTTCAATCAACTTCTCAATCACATCGGCGTCCACGCGGGTGAAGCGTATCTTCTCGTTTTTCTGCTCCAGCATGTTGATGGCGTGTGCGTCCAGGAAACCGTCCATCAGCAGCACATCGTAGCCTTTTTCCTTGGCGGCCTGGATGTAGATATGTTGCTCGTCGGTGTTGGCGGCATAAAGCAAAATCACCATGTCATCCTTGTTGGTCTGTAGCGCACTTACCAAATTGCGATATTCCTCAATGGTATAGTATTTTCCATCCGTGTTTTTCAGCAGATAGAAATCCTTGATCTTGTCATAGAATTTCTCATCCGTCAAAGAACCGTATTGCAGGAAAACTTTCAATTCATCCCATTTCTTTTCGAAGTCTTCGCGGTTCTCCTTGAACATGGATTCCAGCTTTTCGGCCACCTTCTTGCTGATGTAGGTGGAGATTTTTTTGACATTGGAGTCGGATTGGAGGTAAGAACGCGACACATTCAGCGGGATGTCGGGAGAGTCGATGACACCATGCAAAAGTGTCATGAATTCTGGAATGATGCCCTCCAGCTCGTCGGTGATATAGACTTGATTGCAATAGAGTTGCACGCGGTTCTTCTTCAGGTCGAGCTGGTTTTTCACCTTCGGGAAATAGAGCACGCCGGTAAGGTTGAAGGGATAGTCCACATTGAGGTGGATTTGGAACATCGGATCTTCAAAGTTCATCGGGTAGAGCTCGTGATAGAACTTTTTGTAGTCCTCATCGGTGAGAGAAGAAGGCGATTTCTGCCAAATCGGGTCGGTATCGTTGATGATGCGGGGCACCTGGACGGCTTCTTCCTTGGGCTCTTCCTGTTTCTCGTCTTTGTTTTCAGCATTCTCATCCATGGGCTTGGGCTCGGGTTTGCGCCATTCGGTCTTGTTGCCGCAACGGATGGGGATGGGCAGGAAACGGCAGTATTTGTTGAGCAGTCCAACAATCTTGTTCTCTTCGAGGAACTCTTGCGCGTCGTCGGAGATGTGCAGCACGATTTCGGTGCCGCGCTCGCTCTTGTCAATCTCTTCCATCGTGAACTCAGTGGAGCCGTCGCAGCTCCACTTCACGGCCTTGGCGTCAGTGTGCGACTTGGTGAGGATATCCACCCTGTCGGCCACCATGAAGGAGGAGTAGAAACCCAGTCCGAAGTGGCCGATGATGTTGGCGGCGTCCTGTCCTTTGTATTTGGAGAGAAAATCCTCCGCGCCGGAAAATGCGATCTGGTTGATGTATTTGTCCACCTCTTCCGCACTCATGCCGATGCCGTGGTCGATGACGCGGATGGTTTTGTCATCCTTGTTCACTTTGACTTCGATGGTAAGGTCGCCCAACTCGCTGTCGGTCTTGCCCAGTGTGGCCAGCGTTTTGATTTTCTGGGTGGCATCCACGGCGTTGGAAATCAGCTCACGAAGGAAAATCTCATGGTCGGAGTACAAGAATTTCTTGATTACGGGGAAGATGTTCTCTGTTTTGACATTGATATTACCTGTTTGCATAAATATGGTTATTAATAATTTGGTTTTAGAAATAGAATTGAAAAAACATTCAGTTAATTGCAAAATTTATGCCAAAGATTGAGACTGACAGTTTGGCGTTTTTCAATCCTGAAGGGGTGCCCGAAGGGAGGGGTAGTTGGTATGGAATTCTGATACTTTATATTACTACCCTGGCCTACGGCCACCCCTTCTTAAAAAGAAGGGGAATTTTGGCGCGTCCGATTTTAGATATTGAAAATTTTCCGAATCAGCATGGAGGGATAGCCGTACAGGATAGCGGCGAAGCAGAAGAAGGTGTTGAGTATGCTGATGCGGGTGAAATCCTTGCCGGGACGGAAAAACGAGACACGCTCTTCTTGCGGCGGATAATAGACGTTGATAGGAATGGGGATGATTCTGATGTTGCGCCATGCGGAACGCACCAGAAGCTCAAGTTCCGCTTCGTAGCGCGAGGTGATGATATGCATCTTGCCCATTTTTTGAAGCGGATAGAGCCGGAAGCCTGTTTGCGTATCAGGAAGCCTTTTGGCAGTTTGCACGGTGAACCAGAAGTTGGAGAACTTGTTGGCAAAGGTGTTCTTCTGGGGCATGTTGTCGTGCTTGAGCCCGCGACTGCCGATGATGAGTGCGTCAGGGTGCCCGGTTATGGCCTCCACGAAAGCGGGGATGTCGCTGGCGTAGTGCTGCCCGTCGGAGTCGAGGGTGATGGCGTATCGGAAGCCCCGTTTCAGAGCCTCGCGGAACCCGGTGACCAAGGCGGTGCCCTTGCCCTTGTTGGGCTGGTACTCCACCACGTTGACAGGTGTGGCCGACTGCTTCACCAATTCTACGGTGCCGTCGGTGGGACCGTCGCATACCACGAAGATATCGTCACAGTACTCTGCCACAGACTGAATCACTTGCATGATGGTGCCCGCGTTGTTGTACGTGGGAATGATGACGCAGATGCCCAGCTCTTTCAGTGTTGCCTTGTCCATAGTGCTTATTTTTCGCCTACTTGGATGCTCATTTTGGTAAAGATGGTGTCACCGTCGCTAACCACGATCTTAAGGGTGTAGGCGCTGTTCTCCATCTCCTCCCAATGGAGCTGGTACTGGAGTGTCTCATGCTCATCAGGCCGGATGAGCTGCAGGAACTTCACGTTTTTGGCTTGCAGCAGATGCAGGTCACTTCCCATGAGGTGCGAAAACAGGTCAACGGCCATTTGCACGATGCATACACCAGGCGTAATGGGGCTTTCTGGGAAATGGCCGGTATAGATGGCGTGTTCCTTATTCAGCCGAATGGTGTATGTAACCTGGTTTTCCTGTTTGTCTTCAGTGATAATGGAGAATAAATCGTTGAGAAACATGATCATGTCTATTTGAAAAGGGAATCCGACAGGGTGATGTTAGTCTTTTTCTCTGTGAAAATGATGGTAGTGGCATCCCCGTTGGTTTCGTTCAGCACCACTTTGTCGGCGAGGCGGGTGCTGCCATTGAGCGTGATGACGATATTCTTGTAGTATTTCTGGATTTTCTTGTTGATGGGTGTGAGCACAGTCACGACTTGCCCGGATTTGTTCTTATAGTAGCGGGTGCTGAAGTCCGGATTCTCTTTCAGGAAACTGCCGTTGATGGTGTTGATGAGCATTGTCCCCATCTCGTTGAGCATCTTGTTTGGACTTGAGGTAGAACCGTTGCCAGTTTTGAGCAGCACTTTGCCGTTGCTGAAGATTACAGTCATGGCTTTGGGCGAGGTGTATTCCCATCGAAGCTGATTGGGAGACTTGTAGTTCAGGGTTCCCTTTTGCACTACCTTGTCGGTCAGGAGAGCCGATGTCTTTTCCTGAGTGAAGGATGCGGACAGGGTGGTCAGCTGCTTGTGCGCTTTCTCGATGGTGGTGACAAGGGCTGCTTTTTGCTCTCCGGTGACTTCGGTGCCGAAACTGCCTTGAGCGTATGCAAAGCTTGAAGTCAGGAGTGCGAGGAAAATGATGGTAAGCTTTTTCATAAGGCTGATTGGGTTAAGAATCCGGCGTGTAAAGAGATGGAAAAGTCCCGGTAGTTTAAAGGAGGTTGCAAAAAAAAAGGAAAAACAGGGGGACAGATTAGCTTCTGGCAATGAGAAATACGCCGATCATGACAATGACGACTCCAATCCAGCGGGTAAGGGGTATGACTTCGTGGAACACGAACTGTGCAGCGATGAGTCCGATGATGTAACTGATGGAAAGCAGGGGATATGACACACTGAAATCGTAATGTTTAAGCACATACATCCAGACCACCATGGCGGCCAACACACACATACCCGATGCAGCAAATTGCCACGTGGTGAACACAGTTTTAAAGTACTGCCATGACCAGGAAAAAGTTCCGAAATGCTGTACGGAAATTTTCAGGAGACTTTGTGCAGCTACAAGCAATATGGATTGAACAACAATAAGGATAATTAACAGGAACATGATGAAATAAGGATTAATGAATGGTCTTTATTATGGAAATGATTGTGTACTAAAATATGCTTGACGCCGCTGATGTCCCCTGAAGTATGGTACAACAGGTGTGCAGGGATAGTGTTATGACGCAGGCACAGAGCTCCTGCGTAAACACCAAAGGCGGATGCACAGAAGGATTCACCGAAGAGGTGCTTGTACCAAATGACGGGCTTTTCAGGACACATCTGTTTTGTAAAAGAGTTGTAAACGGCATCATTGTCATGGTCGCCGCTCAATCCGGATACCACGGCGTCCAGGTCTTGGACGGTGAGTCCGGCTTGTTGCAGCATCCGGCTGGCTGCCGCCTGAAGATCTTGGATGTCGGGCTCGTAGAGCATTTCCATCCCTTCGATTTTGCAAAGCGTGTCGGGGTCGGCATGGTCGGTCAGCAGCATGTTCAAGGAACAACTTCCCGAGAAGGCTCCCTGACTGTCAGCCTTTCTGAGGGTGTCAGGGCTGATGTCGCCGTCTTTCCAATAGCCGATTTTGCCTAACATCTTGAAATAATTGGGCGTCATCTCATCGTGCCCACCCACCAGTGCGCTGCGGATGTCACCGGAATGCATTTGCAGGAATGCATCAAACAGGCTGCAGTCGAAGGAGGTCCCCCGGTGTGAGTAGGTACAGTTGTAACCATGGCATTTGAGGTGCTGTGCAACCTGCGAACTGATGGTGTTATGAGTGGATTGCATGAAATAGGTGGGCTGTAGGAACTCCTCCTGGTTGTCAATCATGGCAGACAGGAACTTTTCCGTGTTGGCGATACAACCCAGTCCGGTGCCCGTGATGATAGCATTGGGAATCTCATGTTGACCAAGGGCCTCCACGGCGGTGGCAACGGAACGTTTCAGCAACCGTCCCATACGGCGGGCTGCCATGGGGGAGAAATATTTGCCATAGTCTGGCTCCAGGCTCTCGTTGTATGCCTGTGCGGGCAGGATGGGGTTTTGGAACCAATCGTCCGTGATGGGCTGCTGTATGGAAATGTGGGCGGCGGACTGGATGTAGCAGTTTTTAGTGCCAGTGGCTGGTGCGTGTGCCACACTCTTCTCTTCTATGGCGGAGAAAATGCAGGAGGAATCGTTGCCTCCGAATCCGAACGAGTTGGTGAGTATGTGTTTGAGGGTCACGTTTTCGATGACGTGGTCCACAGGCTTGAAGTTGTGCCCTTCGATGGGGGTTTTGTAGCCGAGGTTGGCAGGGATGAACCCGTGGGTGAGGGCGAGTATGGAGATGACGCTCTCCACGCCTCCCGCTGCGCTGGTGGTATGACCGGTGTATGACTTGGTAGATGATACAGGGGGCATCTTGTCGCCGAAGACGCGCATCATGGCGATGCCCTCGCACTCGTCGTTGTTGCCGGTACCCGTGCCGTGCGCGTTGATGTAGTCGATGTCTTCCGGTTTCAGTCCGCTGGACTCCAGCGCCTTGCTCATGGCCAGGAACGCGCCTTCTCCGTTGGGCGATGTGGCAGTTTGGTGGAACGCGTCGCAGGCATTGCCATAGCCTGACAATTTGCATACGGGCTGTACGTTGCGCTGTCGCGCCGTCCCTTCCTTTTCCATGACCAGATAGGCAGCCCCTTCCCCGAGGTTGAGCCCGTGACGGTCGGCGTCGAACGGTCGGCATGGCTCCTTGTCCAGAATCATCAGGGTGTTGAACCCGTTGAGGTGGAACTTGGAGATGCACTCTGTGCCGCCCACTACCACGATGTCGGCACGATCCTCCTTGAGGATGTTGGCGCCGAGAATGATGGCGTTGGCTGCGGAAGAACAAGCCGTGGAGATGGTGGTGATGAGAGAAAAATGTCCGTTGAACTCTTTGGCTATCACGTCGGTGCAGGCACCGCAGTCATGCATGGCAATGTATTCGTTCCGGCTGTTGTTGTTGAGGAAATCGTAATAGAATTGCTCGCTCTTTTCCATACCGCCCACGGTATTGCCCGAGATGAAGACGATACGTTGTCCGCCCGTGCCGTTTAGACGAGCCTCCTCCAAGGCCTCTCTCAAGGCTACCCGAGCCAATAGAGAGGTGCGGGTAATGATACCCTCGTCGTGGTAGTGAATGAGCTCTTTCAGCTGGTCGTCGCTGTAGCCCACCTCACCGGCGGGCAAGTCGCTATGTTTGGTGCGGATATGCTGAATGGGCCCGATGACCTTTTGCTCGGACCGCAGTCTTTTCAACGTTTCCTCTTTCCCGGCACCCAAAGAACTGATGATGCCGGTACCTGTGATGACTATGTTGTCCATCAATTATTTCGTTCTGTGCTCTTTGATGTATTCGGCCATCACGCGCACGGATTTGAAAATCTCCTTGCCTTCGTTAGCGTTGGCCAGTTTGATACCATAGTTCTTCTCCATCAGCACGATGAGCTCCAGCGCATCGATGGAGTCTAATCCGAGACCTTCGCCAAACAGGGGCGCATTCTCATCAATGTCAGCAGGTGTCATGCCCTCCAAATTCAAAACATCAATAATTTCTTTCTTCAGTTCTAAAATCAGTTCTTCCATGTTATAAATGATTTAAATTATTAATTCTCAAGTTTCAATTCATAAATCTTCATGCTCATATCGCATTTTCCATCGTCATAATCGGTCCATCCGCAGATGATGTGCGTCAATTCCGGATTGGCGGAGAAACATTGCGACACCATCGTGTCCATCTGTTCGGGTGAAAAAGCAGGGACGACATAGAAAGAGCTTTCGCCGCCTATCTTGTGTCGGATGGCGATTTCTCCCGTGATGATGTTTGCCAACGTGTACACGAACACGGCCGGGCTTGGGTAGTAGTTGTCCGCATCCTGGATGGTGGTCTGGTAGTGGCGGTCGTCGTCCAGTGAAGAGGCACTGTTCATGAGCACCACGGCCCAGTCCGGCTTCACCGTTTCGCGGTCAAAGTCCACATCCTTGAGCAGGAGTTCCGCCGCTAATGTGCCGGCCTTGCAAAGGTTGTCCATTTTGAAAAACTTGGGGTACGCCATGCCGATGTGGCGGTAGATGTCGGCCAGCCATGTGTTGCTGTCTGCGTTTCGGCTGATGATGGTTTGCCCGTTCAGCACGACTGCGTCGTCGGTGATGTCGCATTGGGAAATGACGGAAATGGATGGTTGTTCCGTTGTTGTCGGTTGTTGTAGAGACGCACGGCCGTGCGTCTCTACAACCGACATATTGTCATTTCGGTTGATTTCCAACAACAATGCTGCGTTGCTGCCCCCAAATCCGGAGATCAATTTCATGAACGCGTTCCCATCGGTGGTTGTAGTTTCCGTTGCCACGTTGATGGGGCTGGCGGGTGCGGGATTGTCGGTACCCTTGGTCCCGATAATGGTGTGGTTTTTGATGGCTTGGTGAGCCATGATGGTCTCCAGCACTCCGGCGGCACCCAAGGTGTGACCGAAATAGCCTTTCAGACTGTTCACGGGTACGTGTTGCAGGTTGGCGCGGCTGATGGACACCGACTCCATGTCATCGTTGTAAAGCGTGGCGGTACCGTGTGCGTTGATGAATGCCAGTCGCGAAGTGTCAAATGCGGGCCGAGTCTTGTCGAAGCCTGCCAGTACCTTGTTGATTGCCCGCAAGAGGCCTTCGCCCGTGCGCGAGGGTCCGGATATGTGGTTGGCATCGTTGTTGATGGCTCCGGCGCGCAGTATCAGCGCATTGTCCGGTATGTGTGTGGGATCGTTGTCAAGGGTATAGACGATGGCTGCTGCTGCCTCGCCCAGGTTGAGACCGCATCTGCTGCCGTCAAATGGCATGCAGCGTTCCTTGGAGAGTGCCTTGAAAGACTGGAATCCGGAAATGACGAACTTGGAGAGCGTCTCTGCACCTACTACCACAGCGTATTTGTAGCCGCCGTAGCGCAACTGGTTGGCAGCGGCAATCTGCGCGGCACAACCTGAGATGCAGGCATTGCTGACCACTATGGGCGTGTTTGGATTGCCGAAAAACTCGGCTATGAGTTGCGCTGAACGCCACAGGTAAGGGCGCTCCGGCTCGTATGGGTTGGATTCAAGCAAATCCACATTACCTTTGGTGGTGGAGAGAATGAAGATGACATCACTGCGGTTGGCTGCAATGTTGGCCTCCGCAATGGCTTGATGGACAGCCAAGATGGCCGCTTTCTCCATCTTGGTGTAATCCTTCACGCTATAGTCGTAGATGGTTTCAAACGCACGGTCTATCCGCTCATCCTCCATCAGGGAGATGAAGCAGGGCTCGGGCAGTCCAAACGCATGCTCGTAGTATTGCAGACGGCTCTCGCCCCGCATGACGGCCTCGAAGTTGCCGTGACTCGTCATGGCCAAAGGGGAAATAATGCTGTCTCCAATACTGAAAATCATATAGTTATGGGTATTCTTCACTCAATTTAAAATGAGGCGCAAATATATAAAAAATAACTTACATAACACTTCGGATGAAGTGCCTGCTTGGACAGGGTAGTTGCTGGTTTTGTGTTGGATTGAGGCTGTCTTACAACAACCCGTTGATTTTTTTCCACTCAATATAAAAATCCGGCATCTGCCAGATCAGGTTCTGGTTGAGATCTAAAAATACTTGCACCGTGTGTCCGGTGACCATAATGTCATCGGTCTTTGCATCTCTGATTTCGTAGTCGAAGATGATTTTGGCCGCATCCGTTTCGCGGTAGGTACAGCGTACTTTAATTCTATCCTCGTATTTTACAGCCTTTTTATAGTTGAGCTTTAGTTCTACCAAGGGGGCGAAAAAAACCATCTCGTACATGTGCATGTATTCCAGCTGGTAGGTCTTGCCGAACAGCTCCCGCGCATCCTCGAAATAGAGGGCATAGTTGCCATGCCATACAATACCCATCGAATCAACTTCGCTGAAACGGACATCCACGATTTTTTCTACTTGTAATGTTTTATCAGTCATCAGTCTATAGTCTCTAGTCTTCAGTCTCTAGTCTTCAGTCTCAATTCTCAATAACAAACACCTTCATCTTGCACCTTGCGGCAGGTTGGTCGTCGCAGGATACTTCCGCGTTCACAATGATGGCCTCGAATACGGAGGACTCGACAGCGACGGTGGTGACGAGCTGCTTGCCTGCACGGGGCAGTTCGAGAATCTCAAAATTGTTGATGGACCCGATCACGCCGAGGCGCACGGGTTGTGTCTGATTGAGCCATCCGATGCGGGCAGCACAGGTCTGCGCCACGTTCTCCATCAGCCCGGCTTCGGACAAAAGTCCGTTTTCCACCAAAATGTGGTCCTCGGGAATGTGAAAATCTGTGATTACGATTGATTCATCACAGGAAAGAATGTTGTCCACTAAAACAAATGGCGGGCGTTGAGGTATAAAAGGCAGGGCAGGGGTGGGACTCATGGTTACACTATTTCAAACTACATTGCATGATGCTGTGACCTAAGCCCAGTCCGTCGTGGATGATGTCGATCTTGAGTCCGGCTTCGTCCACGCAGCGGGCCATGTCGCCGGAGTAGTACATCTTGCTGTTGCCGTTGGCGATAGCCGTAAAGTAGAGGCTGATTTGTGCCAGACAGTAGGAAGCCGTTTCAAAACGTTGTCTGTCCCAGAAGGTCTCCATGATGTAGAGTCTGCTCTGCGCATTCATGGACTTGGCGGCGCGGCTTAAAATGCTGATAACCTCCTCTTCGGAGAAACAATCGAGGAACTGGCTCATCCAGATGGCGTCGAAACCTTCGGGGAAGGGCACGGTTTTGTCAAGCAGGTTGCAGCTGTGGCCGTGGATGCGGTCGGCACCTTCCAATCCTTTTGTCTGTTCGCGCATCATGGCCAGTTGCTGCGGCAGGTCCATGATGGTGACCTGCACGTCAGGGTTATAGCGCACACACTGTGTCGCCCAGCGGCCGGTGTTGCCACCCACGTCCAGCAGGGTCTTGGGCTGCGTCTTGAACACAATCTCCAAAGCTTGCTGGAAGGAGTTGTCGGAATAGAAATGGTCGAATCCGAACCAGCTCTTTTGCACTTGCGGCGGCAGCTGCGACAATCCCTCGTACACGGTGGGCCAGTTGCCGAAGACTTTCAAGCCTTCCGGTTTGCCATTGAGCAAAGCCTCTTCCAAGTTGAACCATCCAAGGTAGTTGACATCGTGGTTGAAGTCCATGTTGACGCGGGCCATCTCATCGTTGAGCAGGAACCAGCCTGCCTTCGCGAGGAAGAACTTGTCGTCCCGCATCAGGATGGTGCCAATGGTGAGTGACGACTCCAGCAGCACTTTCGCACTGTAGATCGACAGCTTGGCCTGATTGGCGATTTCCTCCATGGTCATGCCATCCTTGTGCTCGTCCAGCATACGGAAGATGCCGAACTTGACCATCAGGCGGGAGACCTGGAACACGATGGGGCCGAAGGCGATTTCCTGGGCAAGGCGTTGTGCCTGTAAAGCGGTGAACCGTTCTTTGGCGTATATTTCCTTTTGCGGTGATTCTAATTTCATATTCGTCTATGTTTGTGAAAAATTATTCTATGTTCCAAAAATCGTATAGGTTGAACCATTGGCAGGGGTACTGGACAAGCGTGTCCTCCAACGACTTTACGTACTGCTCCACAAGGGCATCCACCTTCTGGGTGACCGTCATGCCGGCCTCCGTGTGCAACGGGACCACATAGCCGGTATAGTTTCTTTTCCGCTCTTTCATCATGAAGACGGAGAGAACGGGGATGTCCATTTGTGCGGCCAGACGGAACGGTCCGATGGGGAAATCAGCAGGTTTGCCGATGAAATCCACGGTCTTCTTCTTGGGGCTCCCGAAAAGACGGTCGCACAGGATAGCCACCACCTCGCCGTTGTCCAGGGCATTCTTGATGGTGAACAGGTGCGACATGTCATGCGTCACGGGCACGAGATTCACATTGTTTCCTCCGAACACGATGTCTCGCTGCCGGCTGAGGGCTTCTGCTTCGCCTCCATAGATGATGACGTTGATTTTCTTCTGATTATGCTGGAGTGTGGGCCCGAGCAACTCGAAATTGCCGATGTGGGAGCCCGCAATGAGCACGCCCTTGTCCTGTTCCAATAATTGTTGGGTGATCTCGGGATGCTGCAGGTCGATTCGGAACTGGTCGCTGCGCCCCGCCCAGATGGCGAACTTGTCGATGACCACTTTGCCGAAGGTGTAGGCGGCACGTGCTGTGGAACGTAATGACCTCCATCTGCCGTAACCGCGAATGTCATGGAAGTAGTGGTACAATGCGCGATTGGGCTTTCGGGAAAACAATAGGCAAAAAGGAATGATAAGCAGTAGTGCCGGATACAGCGCCGTCACCCTGAAGTGTTTCAGAAAGATGAGGAGAAAGCGTTGTCCGAATTTTCCTCCGCTGGTCTTGCCTTGCCATTGTCGCGAATCGGCCATGGATGCGCTTAGTTTACTTTTCCAGCGATGTAATCGTAGAACTGTCCCAGCGTTTTCACGTTCGTCATTTCTTCGGGCTTGATCTTGAAGCCGAAGTTCTTCTCCACGATGACCACGATGTCCACAAAGTCAAGGCTGTCGATGCCGAGACCTTCTTTCAACAAGGCATCTTCTTTTAACAGATTTTCTTCAATCTCGATTTCTTCCACCAAAAAGTGGTTCACTTTTTCGATAATTTCTTCTCTTTGCATAATATGTTATTTAATTTTTTTAATGACTAAAGCACTGTTTGTTCCTCCAAATCCGAAAGAGTTGGAAAGGTAAGTGTCAATGTTCTTCTCCATGGTTTGGTTGATGATGTTGAGGTTCTTGGAATACTCGTCGGGGTTTTCAAAGTTGATGTTGGGGGCGATGAAGGAGTTGAGCATCATCAGGTTGGAATAGACGATCTCGCTCGCACCTGCCATCCAGCATTCGTGTCCGGTCATGGACTTGGTGGAGCTGATCGGGGTGTGGTACGGGGTGAAGAGGTGGTCTAGGGCCATGGCTTCGAATGCGTCACCCTGGAGGGTAGAGGTGGCGTGGGCGTTGATGTAGTCGATGTCGCTTGCCTGCACGCCCGCGTCCTTGAGGGCGCGTTCCATGGCGATGCCGGAGCCCATGTCGCTGGGCTGTGAGATATTGGCACCATTGGAGGAGAAACCGTAGCCGGCAACCTCCGCAATGATGGGCGCGCCTCTTTTTACGGCATGGTCGTAGTCTTCCAAAATCACAGCGGCTGCACCTCCTCCGGGCACGAGGCCGTCACGGTCGCGGTCGAACGGACGGGAGGCTTTGGTCGGGTCGTCCACCCGAACGGAGAATGCGCCGATGCCGTCGAAACTGCCCATGGAGAGATAGTGGGTCTCCTGTGCGCCGCCGCAGATGACCATGTCCTGCAGTCCGTTCCGGATGAACATCAGTCCGAGGCCGATGGCGTGCGAGCCGCTGGCGCAGGCTGCACTGATGGTCATGTTGATGCCGCGCAGCTTGAAGATGGTGGACAGGTTCATGGTGACGGTGGAGTTCATGCTCTGGAATATGGCACCGGAGCCCATCATCTGAGTATCCTTATATTGCATGGCCGTGGTGTGGGCCTCAATGACCGCCTTGGCGGAGGAATCGTTGCCGAACAGCACACCGACCTCATTTTTTTCCAGATAGTCCATGTCAATGCCGGCGTTGCGCAAAGCCTCTGCCGTGGCCATATAGGCGTATTCGCCCTCTTCGGCCAGGCAGACTCTGGACCTGCGGTCCAGCAAGCCTTTCAACATGGGACGCTCCACGATGCCGGTGAGCGGGGAACGATACCCGTATTCGGTTCTGATCGGCTCAATGCCAATGCCGGATTTGCCGGCGTATAAAGACTGGTGCACCTCGTCCAGGTTCTTGCCCAGACAAGAATAGATGCCCATACCTGTGATAACTACTCTTCTCATAATGTATTGCCTTTGTTTGTTGAGGCGCATGGCCATGCGCCTCTGCCAATATGTTTATGTGTACAACCCTCCATTTATTGAAATCACCTCGCCGGTAATGTAGGCAGCGTCGTCGGAGGCCAGGAAACCGACCAATGCGGCCACTTCCTCGGGCTTGCCGAAACGTCCGGCAGGGATCATCTTCTTGAAATCGGCTTCATTGAAATCCTTGGTCATGTCCGTTTCGATGAAACCGGGCGCCACGGCGTTCACGGTGATCTTGCGGGAACCGATCTCTTGTGCCAGCGCTTTGGTGGCGCCTATGAGCGCAGCCTTGGCCGCAGAATAGTTCGACTGGCCGCCTTGACCCTTGAGACCAGACAAGGATGCCATGTTGATGATGCGTCCGTCGCGTTTGGAGAGCATCCCCTTGATAAGTCTGCGGGTGGTGTAGAAAAAGCCGTTGAGCGTGGTGTTGATGACGCTCTGCCAGTCCTCGTTCTGCATGAAGATCATGAGTGTGTCCTTGCGGATACCTGCGTTGTTGACGAGGATGCCGATATAGTCGTCCGGATGGGCAGCCTGCCAAGACTCAATGGCGTTGTCCACCTCTTCGGCAACGGTTACGTCATATTGCAGGAGTTCGCCTTTGCCGCCAGCTTCTGTGATGAGCCTCAGGGTTTCTTCGGCAGCTTGCTGGTTGGATTGGTAATTGATGAGAACGGGGAAACCCATGGAGGACAGTTTGATGCAAATGGCCCTGCCAATGCCTCTGGAACCACCAGTTACTAATGCGTATTTCATATTATAAGATGTTGGTTTTCTTTGCGATTAAATAATCAATGACGTGCTGGATGTCTGCATCTTTGGGCGTGTCCTCGATGAACTTCGGGACAATCTGGCGTACCTCATGGTAGATGTTTTTCGTGAAGGGCGACAGCTTGTCCTGAATGTTGATGCAGTCAACGGCCTGTACTAAGGCGATGAAGTGGATGGCCATCACCTGGTAGCAGTTGTCGATGACGCGCTTAGCCAGAATGGCGGAGTTGGTGCCCATGCTGACCACATCCTGATTGTCGTTGTTGTTGGGAATGCTGTGCACGTACATGGAGTTGGAAAGCGTCTGGCACTCGGCGGTGGTGGAACATGCCGTGAACTGCATGGCCTGGATACCGTAGGTGAGTCCAAGCGTGCCCAGGTTCAGGAACGGAGGCAGGATGCCGTTGATGCGGTCGTGGCACAGGTAATTGAGTTGGCGTTCCATCAGTACCGCAATCTTCGTGGTGGCAATCTTCAGTTTGTCCATCTCAAAGGAGACATAGTCGCCATGGAAGTTGCCTCCGTGATAGACGGTCTCGGTATCCATATCGACTACGGGGTTGTCGTCCACCGCGTTGAACTCTTCTTCCAAGATCTTCTCCGTGAATTTGTAGGCATCGTAGATGGGACCGAGTATTTGCGGCACGCAACGCAGGGAGTAGTAGGGTTGCACCTTGTGGGTGAAAACTTTCTCTTCGTGGTGGTGGAACATCTCTACGGCGCGTTTGCGCATGCATTGGGTACCTTGGGCGATCTCCAGCATTTTGCGGGCAATGATGGACTGACCTTCGTGGTTCTTCAGGTCGTTCAGCTCCTTGGCCATGAAGTCGTCGTAGGATTCGGCGATTTCGTTGATCATGACGGAGGCGATGAGCGCATAGTCCAGCAACTTCTTGGCGAAGTGCAGGTTGACGATGCCCATGCCCGTCATCATGGCGGTGCCGTTGTTGAGGGCGAGGCCTTCGCGCATGGTCGGTTTCAGCGGCGTGATACCCAGCTCTTTCATTACCTCGGCGGTCGGTCTGCGCTTGCCCTGGTAGAACACTTCGCCTTCGCCGATGAGAGCTAAGGCCATGTGCGCCAGTTGCACCAGGTCGCCGGACGCACCCACGCTGCCATGTTGCGGAATTACCGGGCAGATACCCTTGTTGATGAATGTGCGGAGAAGCTCGAGTGCGTATGGATCAACGCCCGATTTGCCTCTCACAAACGTGTGGTAGCGCGCCAGCATGGCGGCTTTGACGTACAGTTCAGGGAAGGGTTCGCCGGCACCACAAGAGTGGCTGCGGATGATGTTGTACTGCAGGGCTTTCACGTCTTCATCGTTGACACGATATTGTGCCATAGGCCCGAAGCCGGTGTTGATACCGTATATGATTTTGTCCTTGGAGAACTCTTTGAGGAAATTAAAGCTGTCAAGGAGGCGTTTTTTGGTCTCCTCTGAAACTTCCAGACTTTTTCCATTGAATAGAATATCTTCAATTTCAATAAGTTGCATACAAAAAGAATTGATATTTACCTTTTATAATTAAAGGCGCAAAGATATAAAAAAAATGTATTGAAAATTTTAAGATGGATTGTTAAGTCTGCCGAACCTGGAGAATCAGACCCCGATGTCAGGAATTGCCATGGAGGATTGTCGCCAGTATTTCTACCGATTCCACATTTTTCAGCTGTTCGTTGTGGATCTTGAAGTATTTGATCAGGTATCGCAGCAGGTTGTTGCGCGTCTGGCGGTCTGGCACAGGCGTGTTCTCATCGCGCAGCAGATGGGCAAGATACAGGCTTTCCGCCTCGGGCAATTCACTCTGTTCGTCAATTTGCCAGGGCTGGAAACGGCATTCCGTCAGCGAGAAGTAGGGCGTTTTGTCCGAATAGTTGTTTTCCGGGAAGAAACCGAGTATGACGCTCAATCGGATGAGGAAAATCAGGGGCAGTTCGGCGGGAATGGTTTCGGTCTCCGAAACTTTGATAATCTCATCTTCAAGAAAATGAAAAAGCACTGTGTCGGGTCCCGTGTCAAACAATAGTTTGTAAATTAATTCATTGTAGAATAATAAGATGGAACTCTTCACGGGGTCGAATCCCATGTCGGCAGTCGTGCTCCGGCGCACGATGTCTTTGAGGAATTTGAGCTTTTCTCCGCCGTGGTCGTTGTAGGTGATATTGACCAACGCCATGGGGGAAAAGAGCGCGGCTTTGACACGGCTTTTCTTGCCGAAGGCCCCTTTGATGATGAATGACTGCGTGCCCTGTGCCTCCGTGAATATCTTGACAATCAGGGAGGTGTCGGAGTATTTGGTGCTGTGCAGCACAATCCCGGCAGTGGTGATGTTCATGACGGGACCTGTTTAATGGATGAAGAGGAACTTGGTGACAATCTTCTCTTTCCCGTCCTCGTCGGAGGCCATGACGAAATAGACGCCTGTGGCGGGACGGTTGCCGAAGTGGTCTTTGCAGTCCCACACTAACTGTCCGCCTTCGCTGTAACCTTGCCACACGAGTTTGCCCGAGGCGTCGGTGATTTTGCACAAAGAGTTGGTCTTCAGTCCTTTCACAGCCACCATGCCATGATAGTCATGATGCACGGGGTTGGGATAGACCAGCAGGTCCTCGTAGCTGTCGGAGCCTTTGGTGGCCCCGCCCCGGTAACTGACTATCCCCTTGGATGTTCCGAAGAAGACTTCGCCGGTCAAATCGTCGATGCAGATGCTGGTAATCTGGTTGGAAAAGAGCGGATGGTCTTCCGCTGTGAAGTGCAGCAGCTGCTCTTGGCCGTTTTCACTCATCAGGAACACGCCAGCCTTGTTGGTGCCCACCCACTTGCGGTTGGCACCGTCCACGGCGATGGCGGTGATTTCCTCGTATTCAAATAGTACGGAAACATAGCCGTCCTGCTCCAGCAGGATGTTGTTGGGTAATGCCGTGCCGTCAAACACTTTTGCAGGGTAGTAGATGACTTTGATGCCCTTGTCGGTGCCGATCCAGATTTCGCCGTCCTTGTCCTCTGCGATGCAATAGACGGTGGACGAATTGACACGTGCGGCAGTGTTCATGTCGATGCGCTGGAACTGGTCGTCGCCGAGATTGTCGTAGGTGCCGTTGTCGTTGAACACCACCAGATGGTATTTGTTGAGGTTGTCGTCACGGGGGAATGTGACCCACTTGAATCCACGGGAATCCACCAGCAGATGCTGGGCCACCACGCCTTCGGTGGAGGTGATGACCCCGGAGGTGATGTTGTATGCGTGCCAGGTGCCATTGGGCTCCAGCATCTTCAGCATTTTGCTGCATTGGCTGTTGGTCATCCATAGATTTCCTTTCTTGTCGAATGCAAGCCCTGACACCATGGTTCTGCCGTATATAGTGGAGTCCAGCGGGCTGTTGGCCGCATTGTAGTGTGCGGTGACTTTCTGGTCCTTGCATTTGAAGAGGCCGTTGCTCCAGGATGCGATGTACCACTCCGATTCATCGTTTGGGTTAATGATGACATTGATGAAGTCAACTGTGATATGCAAAGGGTCATAATAGTAGAAATCTGAAGAGTTGGAGTGCCAACGGTTGTTGACGAACCAGCTTAAAGAGGGATATTGGTACCTGGGGCCGAAAGAGGCACTGGTAGCACCCGGAACGGCGGCCAGTACCCCGTTGTGGCTGCACATGCCGTGTGCGGTGGCAGCATACGGGCCGTTCAAGGTCAGCTCTTTCGTGTAATAATAAGTCCTGTTGGCGGCAATGAGCCCGTAGTTGGCATCGGCCACCCAGATCATGTCTTCATCCAACACCGCTTCTCTGGCGTACGGATAACCGTTGTCGTCCTTGTACCAGATTGCCTTGAACGCAAGTGTGCCTTCGGCATCCAGCACCTCCACCTCAAATTGGTTGCAAACGGCCATCTCGTTTCCGAGCCCTGTGAGGCTCATCACATTGTTGTACGTCAGGGTAGTGGGGCTCCATTCGCCTTGCCACAGGACATAGAGGGTGTCCTTGACCTCATTGGAAGGCTCGCTTGCGGCGTTCCGGTTGGCGTACAGATGTCCGTCAATGTAAAACAGCTGGTCGAAGTCTTCGCTCTTCACAGGCTCCTTGCTCCATTCCAGGAAATTTGACGGGATGGGGTGACTGCGCGAGATGCTGTAGATGCCGTTGTTTGTGCTGATATAGTAGCGGCTCTCGCTGATGGCAATGTCGCGGGCGGTCAGCAGCGTGTCCTCGTCTTTCGTGAACCAGCTGTCTTCAATCAGACGGTTGTCCAGATTGAGCAGAACAACGCCGAAGTCGTACACGATGTAGGCGATGTTGTCATGTATGCGGATGTGCGATGCCTCCTTGGACCCCGTCAACTGCTTGTCTTTGATGTCGCTGATATTGTACAGTTTGTCATCTTTGATGAAATCCAGATTGCCGTTCCTGTAGATGACAAGCAAGACATGGTGCGCCCGGTCGTACTGGATGTGGGCGATGTCCACGTCAGAAAGGCCCTCCACTTTCGTCCAGGATGACAGGTTGGGTTGGTCGTCGTTGAGCGTCTTTTTCTCTAACAGCATCAACCCGTTGTTGGCAGCGGCATACACGTAGTCATCGCCTACCGCCACGGAATGGAAACTGTGCAGGGGGATATGACTGCGGAATTGCCCGACGGGGATTTGTCCTTGCAGGTGCAGAACCGTGAGCAATAGTATGGGGAACAGGATATGTTTTTTCATAATCGCTTATTTTTTGAAGGTGTTCCGCCTCATGGCCAGAGCCGGTATGCAGGAGGTGATGAGGCTGATGGCTAGGATAGTGAGGCCAACCCAGATAAAATCAGTGAATTGCATGGCAACGGGATAGTGCTGAACCAGATAATGGTCGCCGCCTAATTTGACCACATGGAAGATTTGTTGTATCAGGCAAATGACTGCGCCGAGCACCATGCCGGCCAATCCGCCGATGCAGGAGATGAGCACACCTTCATAGAGGAAGATGCGGCTTAGCAGTGTGTCGGGTGCGCCCATGTTGCGCAGAATTCGCGTGTCGCTCCGCTTTTCCAGAATCAGCATTCCCAAAGAACCGATGATGTTGAAGGCAGCCACTAGAAGAATGAAGGACAGAATGACGTAGATGATGAGTTTCTCTGACTGCATGGTCCTGAACAAGGTCTCCTCCTGCTGGTACTTGTTCTTCACGATGAATTTGTCGCCGGTCAGTTCCTGAATGCGGGGTTGCACTTTTGCATAGTCCTTGCTGTTTTTCAGCTGTACCTCTAACGAAGTCAATTGCCCTTCGTACTGCATCAGCTCGCGCACGAACTCGATGGGGCAGAACACAACGGTCTGGTCGTGGGTGGTGTTGGTGTTGAATACGCCGGAAGGGTGCAGAAAACGAGTGTTGAAGGCTTCCGCGGGGTTGGACAGGTTTTTCTTGGTGCGCTTGGGGTAGTACAGTTTCATCAGGTCGTAGCTGAGGAGGTTGATTTGCAACTTGCCTGCGGCGATGTTGCCCACGATGGCGCATGGCTGGCTGCCATGGTATAAGTCGAAACTGCCGTCGATCAGCATGTCGGCGTAGCCCTCTCGTTTGAGGTAATCGGGAGAAACGCCCTTGAGTCTCACCAACTCTTGGCACTCGCCGTAAGTGGCCAGTGTGAGGTCGCTGACCACCTCGTGCACTGATGACACTTCCGGCAGTGACGCGATCTTGTCCATCGGGATGGACTCCGTAGCAAACGACTTGCCTTCCGCAAGCGTGATCTCGAAGTCGGGATTGAAGGCGTTGAACCAGCCGCCGATCATCTGCTCCATGCCGTTGAATACGGAAAGCACAATGACCAGTGCCGCGCCGCTGACCATGATGCCGATCATGGAAATCAGGGAGATGACATTGATGATGTTGTGCTGTTTCTTGGCGAACAGATACCTCAATGCAAAGAAAAAGGCCGTTTTGTGCTGCTCAAGTTTCACGGTTATTGTTTCAGTAGGCGATCGATGTTCTCCATGTAGTCCAAAGTGTCGTCAATGAAAAACTCCAGTTGCGGGACCACACGCAGTTGGTTTTTGATTCTTTGTCCCAGCCTGTATCGGATGTCTTTGGTATTGGCGCGCACAGCGGCAATCACCGCGTCCTTGTTGTCCGCCATATAGATGCTCAGATACCCTCGCGCGATGGAGAGGTCGGAGGTGATGGTGGCCTTGGTGACCGTGATCATGCAGTTGTATATGCTCTTGCTGTCCTGCAGGAAAATGTTGGCCAGCTCGCGCTGGAGAAGGGATGCTATTTTCTGTTGGCGGGTGGTGTTCATCTAAGTTTAAAAGTTTATAAGGTTAAAAAGTTAAAAGGTTCAAGGTTCAAGGTTCACCGAATAAATTCTGCCCGCAAAAATACAAAAATGTTCGTTGTTGTCTGGGTTTTTGGAAATATCCCATTTTTTTGTATCTTTGCCCGTTTTTTTTCGGATTAACGGAAAATGTTGAAAGGCAAGAAGATTTGTGTGGTGTTGCCGGCGTACAACGCGGCCTTGACGTTGGAGAGGACGTACGGGGAGGTTCCGAAGGACATCGTGGATGAAGTGATCCTGGTGGACGACAACTCTTCGGACGGCACGGTGGAGGTGGCGCGCGCGTTGGGCATCCGGCACATTATCTGCCATGACGAGAATAAAGGCTACGGCGGCAACCAGAAATCGTGCTACGCCAAGGCCCTCGAATTGGGTGCCGATGTGGTGGTGATGTTGCATCCCGACTACCAGTACACGCCCCGACTCATCGAGTCCATGGCGTACGTGATTGTCAACGGGGTATATCCGGTGGTGCTGGGCTCTCGCATCCTGGGTACTGGCGCACGCAAAGGCGGTATGCCGCGGTACAAGTACTTCTTCAACCGCTGTCTGACCTTCATCCAGAATGTGCTGATGGGACAGAAACTGTCGGAGTACCACACGGGTTACCGCGCATTCTCGTCGGATGTGCTCCGCGCCATCAACTTCATGGCCGACTCCGACGACTTCGTGTTCGACAACCAGATGCTGGCGCAGATTTTCTACGCAGGCTACGAGATAGCCGAGATCACCTGCCCCACGAAGTACTTTCCGGAGGCATCCTCCATCAACTTCCGCCGAAGCAGCAAGTATGGCTGGGGCGTGCTCTGGACCTCCATCCAATACCGCCTTCAGAAGTGGCATCTCGCGCACTTTGACATATTCGATAAACGATAATCGATGAAAGATGAGCGATTAACTTTGAACTTTATAACCTTACGAACTTTATAAACCATAGATTATATGAGAAAAAGCAAACTCGGATTGGATTTCGCGCAAGTTGACGCGGCAAAACAGTTGGCAAAGAACATCGCCAACCAAGTACAGGAATTTGTGGATGCCTACACAACGGTGACAGTGGAGCGTACCCTGTGCCGTCTGATTGGCATTGATGGTGTGGATGAAAACGGTGTGCCGCTGCCCAACCGTGTGGTGGACGCCCTCTTGGAGAAAGGCGTGCTCGGTCAGGGCGTGCTCTACTTCATGGGCAATGCCATCTTGGAGACGGGCAACGATCCTCAGGGCATTGCAGAGAAGATTGCCTCCGAAGGGCTTGATATCACCACGCTGAAGCTCAATCCATTGGATAAGATACAAGCTGCCGTTCAGCCTTTCATTGACGCTTGCCTGACACGCATCAAAGGCAATGTGGCCAAGCGCAACGAGTACCTCAGTACGATAGGCGAGGGCCCGAAACCATACCTTTATATTATTGTAGCTACCGGCAACATCTACGAGGATGTAGTGCAAGCACAAGCCGGCGCGCGCCAGGGTGCGGATGTCATTGCTGTGATTCGTACCACGGGACAGAGCCTGCTCGACTATGTGCCTTACGGCGCCACGACCGAAGGTTTCGGCGGCACGTTTGCCACGCAGGAGAACTTCCGCATTATGCGTAAGGCCCTGGATGAGGTTGGCGAGGAAGTGGGCCGCTACATCCGCCTGTGTAACTACTGCTCCGGCCTCTGTATGCCCGAAATCGCTGCCATGGGCGCCCTCGAGCGTCTGGATGTGATGCTCAACGACGCACTCTACGGCATCCTTTTCCGCGACATCAACCCGCAGCGTACCCTCATCGACCAGTATTTCTCCCGTATCATCAACGGCTATGCCGGCGTGATTATCAATACCGGTGAGGATAACTATCTCACTACCGCCGACGCTGTGGAGGCTGCCCACACGGTGCTCGCCTCCGACCTCATCAACGAGCAGCTGGCACTGCTTGCCGCGCTGCCGGAGGAACAGATGGGCCTCGGCCACGCCTTTGAGATGGACCCGATGCTGGAGAACGGCTTCCTTCTGGAACTCGCCCAGGCGCAGATGACCCGCGAGATTTTCCCGAAAGCTACCCTTAAATACATGCCGCCTACCAAGTTCATGACCGGTAATATTTTCCGTGGCCATATCCAAGACGCCCTCTTCAACATCATCGGCATTTGGACACACCAGGGCATTCAGCTGCTCGGTATGCCCACCGAAGCCATCCACACGCCCTTCATGAGCGACCGCTATCTCTCTATCGAGAATGCCCGCTATATCTTTAACGACATGAAGAGCATTGGCGAGGAAATGGAGTTCAGAGAAGGCGGTATCTGCCGTGAGCGTGCCAAAACGGTGCTCAACAACACTATTGAGCTGCTGAAACAAATTGTGGATGAGGGCTTGTTTACCGCATTGGAGAAGGGAACCTTCGGCGATGTGAAACGTCCGATGAACGGAGGCAAGGGCCTTGCCGGCGTGGTCACCAAAGGCGAGAACTACTTCAACCCGTTTATTGAGTTGATGAAGAACAGGAAATAGTTGAGAGTTTAGAGTTGAGAGTTTTTTAACAAAGATATTATATGAAAAGAAAGATTTTTATACTTCTGTGCTGTTTGCTGGCTGTGTGTACGGTTGTGCATGCGCAGAAATCCAAGCAGGAGAAAGCTCCTTCGGACGTGTCTGTGGTCTATTTCTGCAGTGAGATCACGCCGGAGAATATTCAGAAGCTATACAATGCCTTGAACGTGGACCTTGCCCCCGATATGAAAGTGGGCCTGAAGGTGCATTTTGGCGAACGCGGCAATCAGAACTTCCTGAATCCAGAGCTGCTGCATCCGTTGGTGGATCAGGTGCATCCCACGTTTGTGGAGACGAATGTGCTGTATGTCAGCGACCGTCGTTTCACAAAGTCCCACATCGCTTTGGCCGAGGAGCATGGCTTTACCTTTGCACCTATCGATATTCTGGATGCCGATGGCGAAAAGATTTATCCGGGTGACGATAACTTCCAGTATTGCAAGACCGTGCGTACGGGCGACCATTTTGAGAATTATGACTTTTACATCATCTATTCCCATTTCAAAGGACATGGTTCTTCCGGTTTCGGCGGTGCCATCAAGAATGTGGGCATGGGTATGGCTTCGCCGGGTGGCAAGATGGCCATCCATGCCAATAACTATCCCAAGGTGAACACGCCGGATAAATGTTTTCAGTGCAACCGTTGTGCCAACCAGTGTCCCGCTTTGGCCATTAATGTGGACGACCACGGTCCGATGATCGACACGACCAAGTGCATCGGATGTGCGAAATGTATTGCGGAGTGCCCGCTCAAACTTTTCTCGCCCGACAACACGGGTTATGACGAAACACGCTTCTTGGACAAGTTGGTGGAATATACCAAAGTGCTGGTGGATCACCGTCCGATGGTCTTCATCAACGTGATGGCCAATATCTCAACTACGTGCGATTGCTCTTCGCGTGCGCCGAAGCCCTTCATGCGAGACATCGGTGCCGTGGCCTCCACCGACATTGTGGCCATTGACCAGGCTTGTCAGGACCTGACATCCAAGGCCTACGGCTGTGAGCATGTCTTCCAGGAGGTGAATCATGTCAGCGGGATGGAACAGTTGCAATATGCAGAGAAGTTAGGCATGGGCCATACCAAATACATCCTGATTGATGTGGCTACCGGCAAGCAGATTTCTCTTGAAGAGGCAGTGAAACAGACAGAAAAAGAGAAATAGAATAGAAAAATGGAAATTGACAATCTTCCGGTAGGAACCCGAGTGGTGCATGAAAAATATGGTGAGGGTATCATCAGTCAAAATAATGCACTGAGCTATAAGATTATCTTTGTGCGTGGCGGCGAGATTGAGTTCTCGAAACTTAATCTGGAGTTGGAAGTGCTCGATCCCGTTGCAGCTGATGACAACCAGCCAAAACTCAATGTGAAGGAAGTGGAACGTGTGTTAACCCACATTTTGGGCAAGTACAACGCCATCGAGCATAGAGTGGAACTGGGAACCAAATGGCAAGGCGGAACAATGATCCTGCAGCCTGCCAACAAGGACCTAAAACCCAAGGAGATCCCTGTTGAGACCTTCTTCCATAAGATTGTGATGATGCGCGACAGACTTCGCGTGCTGGAACAGAATATTAACAGCAGTGCCAGTTTGTCCGATGAGGAAAAAGTGAATCTGCAGCAATACATTTCCCGAATCTACGGAAGTATGACCTCCTTTAATATTCTTTTCGAGGACAAAGATGACTATTTTGTGGGAATGAAGAGCTGATCAGGAAGAACATTATAAACCTTAAGAACTTTAAAACTTTAAAACTAAATAGATATGAGTGGTGGATTATATTCAATGGATCAAAAGGATTTTGATCAGACGTTAGATTTAACCCGTGTGAAACCTTACGGGGATACAATGAATGACGGCAAGACACAGTTGAGCTTCACACTGCCGGTGCCTTGTGGCGACGAGGCGGTGGAGGCTGCCAAGCAGTTGCTTAAGAAAATGGGCTTTGAGAACCCGCAGGTGGTCTTCTACAAGGAGCTGACCGACGGCTTTACGTTTGTCAACTGTTATGGTTCGACAACCCATACGGTGGATTATACCACGATTCATGTGCCCAAGGTGGAATCCACGGTGTGGTCTATGCAAGAAACCGACCAATTCATCCGCGAGCATATCGGTCGCAAGATCGTGGTGGTGGGGGCCAGCACGGGCACCGATGCGCACACGGTGGGCATAGATGCCATCATGAACATGAAGGGCTATGCCGGGCATTATGGCATTGAGCGATATGACATGTTCGAGGCGCTCAACATGGGCAGCCAAGTGCCCAATGAGGAGTTCATTGCCAAGGCCGTGGAGATGCACGCCGACGCGTTGCTCGTGTCGCAGACTGTGACGCAGAAAGATGTGCATATCAAGAACATGACTGAGCTGATCGAGATGCTGGAGGCGGAGGGCTTGCGTGACAAGCTCATCGTGTGCGCCGGCGGACCGCGTATCACCCACGAGCTTGCCAAAGAGCTCGGCTTCGATGCCGGTTTCGGCATGAACACATACGCTGACGATGTGGCTTCATACATTGCCCAGGAGATGGACCGCAGAATGCACGGATAAATCGTTTTAACATCCTTGATTTCACGCTGTTGTGGCCTTGTGCTACGACAGCGTTTTTTTTGAAAAAAAATACGGAGGATAACCATATTTTTCTTATCTTTGCTCGTTTTATGAAAATAATAAAAGTATTTGAAAATGAGTGAGATAGAAAACGTAAAACCCGTAGAAGAAACCTATAGCGCCAGTAACATCCAAGTGCTTGAAGGCTTGGAGGCCGTGCGTAAGCGTCCGGCCATGTACATTGGCGATGTCAGCGACCGCGGACTGCACCATCTGGTGAATGAGGTGGTGGACAATTCCATTGACGAGGCGCTGGCGGGATATTGCAATAACATTGAAGTCACCATATTAGAAGACAATTCCATTTCTGTGCTGGACAACGGTCGTGGTATCCCCACGGACATGCACGAAAAAGAGCATCGTTCCGCCCTTGAGGTGGTCATGACGGTGCTGCACGCCGGCGGTAAGTTCAACAAGGACTCCTACAAGGTGTCCGGCGGTCTGCACGGCGTGGGCGTCTCCTGCGTGAACGCCCTCTCCAAGCACATGATTGCCGAGGTGTTCAGAGATGGCAAGCATTTCATGCAGGAGTACGCATACGGCAAACCCCTGTATCCCGTCAAGGTGGTGGGTGAGAGCGACTACCGCGGAACCAAAATCACTTTCACCCCGGATGAAACCATCTTCTATGTGACCAAATACGATTTCGAGCGTCTTTCAGACCGCCTTAAAGAGCTTGCCTACCTGAACAAGGGCATCCGCCTGACGATTGAGGATTTGCGCAAGACCGATGAAAACGGTCAACATCCGAAACACGAGTTTTACTCTGAGAACGGTTTGCGCGATTTCATCATGTATCTCGACCAAGGCCGTTCCAAAATCACCTCCAAACCCATCTACATCGAGGGCGAACGCCAGGGCGTGCCCGTGGAGGTGGCTATGCAGTACAACGACTCGTTCACCGAGAATATCCATTCATACGTCAACAATATCAACACGATAGAGGGCGGTACGCACCTGACAGGTTTCCGTATGGCCCTTACCCGCACGCTGAAGAAGTATGCGGATGACAACAAGATGCTGGATAAACTGTCCAAGGACAAGATCGAGATTTCTGGTGACGACTTCCGTGAAGGTCTCACTGCCATCATTTCCGTGAAGGTGTCCGAACCTCAGTTCGAGGGCCAGACGAAGACCAAATTGGGCAACAGCGAAGTGTCCGGTATTGTGAACCAGATGGTGGGCGAGATGTTGACCAACTATTTGGAGGAGAACCCCAAGGATGCCAAGGAAATCGTGGACAAGGTGGTGTTGGCCGCCCAGGCGCGCCATGCGGCCCGCAAGGCGCGCGAGATGGTGCAGCGCAAGACCGCTTTCAGCGGCTCCGGCCTGCCTGGCAAGCTGTCCGATTGCTCTTCCAAGGATGCTGAAAAGTGCGAACTCTTCCTCGTGGAGGGTGACTCTGCAGGCGGCACGGCCAAACAGGGCCGTGACAGCCACTTCCAGGCCATCCTGCCGTTGCGCGGTAAAATCCTCAACGTGGAAAAAGCCATGCAGCACCGCATCTTCGAAAGTGAAGAAATCAAGAATATCTATACAGCCCTCGGTGTGACTATCGGCACAGAGGAAGACAGCAAGGCGCTGAATATCTCCAAACTCCGTTACCACAAGGTCATCATCATGACCGATGCCGATGTCGATGGCAGCCACATTGCCGCCCTGATTCTGACGTTCTTCTTCCGATACATGCGTGAACTGATTGAGAACGGTCATGTCTATATCGCCACTCCCCCGTTGTATTTGATCAAGAAGGGCAAATACCAGAAATATGCATGGTCGGAGGAACAGCGCGCGCAGTTCACTGCAGAGGCCGCTGGTGACAATGAAGATGCAAAAGTCCACGTGCAACGTTACAAAGGTTTGGGAGAGATGAACGAGGAACAGCTCTGGAGCACCACCATGGATCCGGCCAGCCGTACGTTGCGTCAGGTTACCATTGAGAATGCAGCCGAAGCCGATCGCGTATTTGCCATGCTGATGGGCGACGAAGTGCCCCCACGTCGTGAATTTATTGAACAAAACGCCACTTATGCCAACATCGATGCCTAATTCCGAACAAGAAGAGATCCTGACCCCGGAAACGGTGCAGGAGGTACAGGCGGAAGAGCCTGCAACCACACCCGCCGAGACGGCCGCCGAACCGGCTGCGGTGGAGAATGTGATATCTTTTAAGAACGTGAGTGTCTTCCAGAAAAAACTGCTCGTCTTGCAGGACATCTCCTTCACCATACGACCGGGTGAATTTGTCTATCTGATTGGCAAGACAGGCAGCGGAAAGTCCTCTATCCTGAAGTCTTTGATTGCGGAAATCAGGCCCAAAGGAGAAGAAGCCAATATCATAGGCTATGATCTGCTGACCCTGAAGGATAAAAAAATCCCTGAACTTCGCAAGAAGATAGGCATGGTTTTCCAGGATTATCAGCTGGTGAGTGACATGACGGTTATCGAAAACCTGATGTTCGTGTTGCGAGCCACTCGCTGGAAAGACAAAGCGGCTATGCTGAACCGTTGCGAGGAGGTGCTGGCCTTGGTGGGACTGGCTACCAAGGACTTCAAGCTGCCTTCACAGCTCTCCGGCGGTGAGCAACAGCGCGTGTGCATTGCGCGTGCCCTGCTTAACAAACCGGATGTCATCCTCGCGGATGAACCGACAGGAAGCCTTGATCCCATCACAGCAGAGGAAATCTTCCAAGTGTTCCATAATATCAATAAATCCGGTACCACCATCCTGATGGCCACTCATAACTTTTCTATGATTAACCAGTTTCCGTCCAGAACCATTTGCATTGAGGATGGGAAACTGATAGATTCCGGTTTATAATGCTCTCAATACTTGTTCCAGCCTACAACTTTGATGTGCAGCCGTTGGTGCATGATTTGCTCCATCAGGCGCGTCAGTTGAACATACCGTTTGAAATCATCGTGGAAGATGACGCCACGCCCGACAAACGGTTGTGTGCTGAGAACCATACACTGGTCATGGAGCCGGAGGTTACATACATACAAAACATTGAGAATATCGGCCGGGCCAAAACCCGAAACCATCTTGCCAATGCAGCCCAATATCCCTATCTGCTGTTTATTGACGGCGATGCCGGCATGAAGCAGTCGGACTACATTTCCCAATATGTGCAGTACATTCGCTTCCATCAGCACGCGGATGTGCCGTTTGTGGTTCTGGGAGGCGTGGCCTATCGCGAAATGGTGCCGGACTCTCCATCTCGTCTGCGTTGGAAGTATGGGATTGCCCGGGAACAGAAAACCGCCGCAGTGCGCAACCTGACCCCGTATCGTTCCTTCACTCCGTTCAATATGCTGGCCACCAAGTCTGTGTTCGATAAGGTCTCGTTCGACGAGTGGTTCACTTCGTATGGGTACGAAGACACGTTTTTCGGCGACCAGCTTCGCCAGAAAGGTGTTATCGTCAGTCATATAGACAATGAATTGTATCATGATGGCATCGACACCAATGAGGAGTATGTAGGCAAGATGATGGGTGCCATTGACAATCTGTCGCAGCTTTACAAGGATAACAAATTGCCGGTGGGCTTTGTGGACGATAACCGTCTGCTCCAGGCATACCTCCGTTGCAAGAAGTTGTACATGGTTGGTGTTATCGGTTTTCTGTTGCGCTTGATCAGGCATCCGTTGAAATGGTGTGCCGTGCGTTTATCCTCGATTACCGCCCTCGATCTGCTGAAACTGGAACGTCTGATAGCGGCGCTAAGAGGGTGATGTTTTTTTACTATTTTTGCAAGCGTAAAGTTTGCCATGCAAACTTGGTATTTTGAACCTAAAAAAACAAAGTTTATGAAATTGTTAAATCATTTGGCCCCAGCGGCCTGGAAGAATTGGAGCCCCAATATTATGACAGAAATCACGCTGAAAGTCACCGATGAGAGTTTGTTGCCCATGTTGCGCAAACTGTTTCGCTCCATGGAAGGCGTGGAGATGGTGACGCACCGCCGCAAGAAAAGCGGTATTGAAAAGGCATTGGATGATGTGAAGGCGGGAAGAGTGACAGAGTGGGATAGTCCTGATCAAATGTTTGATGCTCTGTCCTTATGAGGTACGAAATAGTTACCACCCATCGCTTTGAAAAAGCGTTTAAGCGGTGTCGAAAACGGGGCTATCCGATGGAAGCCCTGCGTGTCGTGTTGAATCTGCTTGCAGAAAATGGTTCTCTACAGGCATCTTATCGACCTCATAAATTATCAGGATTTCCTAATAAAAACATTTGGGAGTGTCACATTGAATCTGACTGGTTATTGGTCTGGGAACAGGATAATAATTAAAAGATAATACTGTTGTTGGACACGGGAACCCATTCGGACATCTTTTGATTACCAACTGAACATCACCTGCACCTTCACTTCGGTTTTGTGCGGCTTGTCGATTTGCGTGAGGCCGCTGCTGATGACTTGTCGGTCAATGTAGTAGGTGTGCGCTAATCGAAGCCAGATACTCAGCCACTTGTATTTGTAGCGAACGACAAAATAGCCTCGTACCCCTTTGTAATAGTAAGAGCCTATGCTGAAGGCATAATACACATCGTTTTCGTACGCATATAACCGCTCATTATAACGGTCTGTGTCAAAGTACGCTACGCGTGCGTGCAGGGAGATGTCGGGCTTGGCGAAGGTTAAGCCGATGTCTTGATACAGCAACAATCCTGCGTAATGCTCGTGACTCATCGGGTATTTGTTCAGTATCCAGTCAAATTCCGTTTTCAGTTTCAACGCGGTGATTGGCGAATTTGACCAAATCAGCCGGATCTTGTGCTTGTGATGTTCTTGGATTTGCTTGTAATAGACTGATTCGGGGCTATTCTCAGGTTTGCTCCGAAAACTATATTTTACATTCATCATGCTGTTTCGGGTTATGTTGATTTCTCCGGACAGACCCAGATCCATGCCTTGCACAGGCGAGTCGGTGCGATATGTGAGGGTGGTGAGTCGGTAGTAGTCTGCGTACAGATTCAGTGTGACATGTCGGGATAGTACATAATCACCGGTGAAATAGAACCCGGTTTCACCGGAGTTGGAAGAGTTGGTGCCGAACGCGTGTCCCAGTGGATTGGTATAATGATTGCCATAGTGCCGGAAGATGGCGGCGATTTTGAGAGTTGGGATGGGGGTGAGCAAGATGGCTTGCAGTAAGCCTACCGCTCCGGTTTGGTTGACGGATATTTCGCCGAACAGAAGGTGGCGGTGCACGATAGCCTGATAATCGGCAGCGACGTTGAATCCTGTGGGAGAAAACGATGTTTTGAGTTTTTCGGCGAGGACGGTGCCGCTGGTGTCTGTTTGGCTATGGACGACAGCCCGTGCACCCACGCGGAACAGTTTGTGCCGGTAGGAGAAGTCTGCCCCGAGGCAGTTGTCCGTGCTGCCGAAGGTCCGTCCCGCGAACAATGTGCCACTCACGTGCGAGTTGCCCAGTGTGGCGGCGCAGCCCCGGAGAAAGTCGCTTTCACTGGTAGGTGCCACTGCCCGTATGCCAGTGCTGAACCGGCGAATGTTCCCTGCGCCGCCGCCCTTGCCCGACATTAGCGATGAACCCAGTACCAATCCTTGTCCGAAGTTTAGCCTGTAATCACCTATGACAGCGTATTTTAGAATTCCGAAGTCTTTGACGGACGCCGATCCTGAATAGAAATCGAAACCATAGCGTTGTTTTCCTCTGAAAAACTGCTCTCCAGGGTCCTTCTCGCCCGAAATTTTTAAAGAGAATTTGCCTTGTGTGTCAAATGTGTAACGAAACATTGCGTGTCCGGGTGTTCCTGCGTAGTGGGTTGCACGCGAGGTGTCGTAACCGGCCTGATGCTCCAGAATCTGTCCGTAGCGGACCAGCAATTTCGATTTCCCCTTCTTGAAGAAATCCTTGAAGAATGAGGAACTCTTGGGTACTGGTGCAACCTCTGCAAGAAGTTGGAGTCGTTCGCGTTCCTCTTTGCCAAAACCGTCAATTCCATCCAACTCGTAAATGCTTGCCAATGCACCGTAATTCTCCAAATAGAGTTGTAATTGATAATATTGATAATCAGATAGTTTTAATAACCGAACGGCTGTTTCATATCCCAAACAGTTGAGGTTCGGTCGCTGGCCACTTAGTTCTTCAAGTTCTTCCAGTAATTCATCTGGTGCGAAGTTTTCGTCGTCCAAATTATCTTCCAAATTGTTTTCGATGATGTCTAAAGTGCGGATGTTGTACAGGTTGCTGTCGGTTTGGGACCATAGGTTCCAGATAGGAAGGAATATTAAAGTGATGGAAAAAAGTGTTTTTGTTTTCATGTGAATCTTAGTGTTTCATTGTTGTTGTATTATTTTTTTAAGTATTTTTACAATCTCTCCTTGATGTTAGGTTTCGGGCATATCAGCCCCAAGAACTGCATTGGAATCCGCAACATCATCAAGGAGTTTTTTATCAAGAATAACATCGCCGAAGGCTGTGTTTGCTACGGGTCCTATTTTTGAGTTAAAAAAGGTTGAAATATATAGTTATCGTTTCGTCACTTGAAATAATATCCCACTCCGCAACCCGGTGATACGCTTATTCTGTAATACCATTGTCCTTGAACGCTGAATGCAAATCCTTTCCATGGGATGTAAATACCAATCCCGCAGTTGGTTATGGATGCGGTGCCAGATAGAATCAGGTAATCGTTCGGTTGGAAGTGCAGGCGTGCGCCGATGTCCAGTTCCCCGGGGAGTGTTTTGTTGCCATACAGTGAAATCAGGATTTTTTCCGAGGGTTGGTAGTCACCTTGCAGCCCAAAACTCATGGGTATCACCTCTTCTCCTGTGATACCGTATTTCATGCGGATGGGGTTGAACAGGGCGACAGACAGGCAAAATTTCCCGTTGATTTTGTAGCAGATGGAAAAATCTACGGTCATGGAGTGCCTTGGCGGATAATGCGTGGCATGGTTCAGCAGATACACTCCGCGCAACGCCACTGCCACCTTGTTGCCAAAGCGCCTGCCATAGCCGATATGCACGGCCAGTTTGCCAAAACCCTCATAGCCGTAATGCGTGATGGTGGTCAGCAGCACATCCTGATGACGGATGAAGTCGAATTCCAACTCTTTGAACATCATTTCTTTCGTGCAGAAATCGTTGCGAAACGCGGCGTGCAGATACGAGGATGTGAGCATGCTGCGGGCAGCGGGGAAATCGTGTAAAGCCTCTGAAAATTGCAAATTACACAAAGAATTCTGTGATTGGGCAGGAAAGATAATGATCAGAAAAAGGCAGGACATAAGGATGCCCCCATGATACAAGATTCTTTTTGTGTTCATGTTTTATTGTTTTAAACGGTTGCGCTTTAAACGGCCGCATGGTGGTATTATTGTGGTTGTGATTGTTTTTTTGTTTACAATCACAAAAAATCCCCCTGACAAAATCAGGGGGATTTACCATAATATATATGTATGTATTTCCCGTTTTATCCTTTCAATGCCTCGGCGCCGCTCACAATCTCAATCAACTCGTTGGTGATGGAAGACTGGCGTGCGTTGTTGTACTTGAGGCGCAAGTCGCGTAGAATCTCGGTGGCGTTGTCAGTGGCTTTGGTCATGGAAATCATACGCGCGCCGTGCTCCGAGGCGATGGAGTCGCACAAGGTCTTGTAGAGCTGGTTCTTCAGAATCTTGGGGATCAGTTCGGTAAGCACCTCCTCAGGAGACGGCTCGATGATGTAGTCCTGGGTAACAGGGCCTTGCTCGTCACTCTGTATATTGCTGATAGGCAGGAACCCTTCCACTGTGATGCTCTGGGTGGCGGCATTCAGGAACTGGTTATAGACAATGTCCACTTTGTCGATCTCGTGTTTGAGAAAACCTTTCGTCAGTTGGTCGCAGAGGTCGGCGATAACTGTGAAGTCCGCGCTGTCCAGCAAGGCATCGTCGTGCAGCATGACCGGGAAGCTCGTGTGCAGTTGTTCATAACCTTTCTTGCCGAGACACACCAGTTGTACGTTGCCGGCTTTGTGTTGCGCGCTGTATTGTTCCTCCACCACGCGGTTGACCGTCTTGATGATGTTGGAGTTGAACGCGCCACACAGACCTTTGTTGGAGGTGATGACCACAATGACCACTTTCTCGGGTTGTCGGTTCACAAACAGCGGCATATTTTCCATGGAACCGGCAGACGCGGACAGGTTGTGCAGTATTTCCGTCAGTTTCTCGGAGTAGGGACGCAGATATTGGATGGCGCTTTGCGCACGGCGCAACTTGGCCGCCGACACAAGCTTCATGGAGCTGGTGATCTTCTGCGTCGATTCGATAGAACTGATGCGGGTTCTTATTTCCTTGAGGTTGCCCATGACTATTTCTCGAATTTAACGGATACTTCCTGGCAGGCTTCTTGCAGTTTCTGCATGATTTCATCGTCGATCTTACCGGATTTCAGCGTGTCCAGCACATCCTGATGCGACTCATGCATGTGGTGGATGAAGGCGATTTCGAAGTTGCGGATGTTGCCAATGGGGATGTTTTGCAGAAGTCCGCGCGCGCCGCAGAAGATGATGGCAATCTGCTCTTCCACCCGGTATGGCGTGTATTGCGGTTGCTTGAGGATCTCCACGTTGCGCGCGCCCTTGTCGAGCACGAACTGCGTGGCGGCGTCCACATCGGAGCCGAACTTGGCGAAAGACTCCATCTCGCGGTATTGTGCCTGGTCGAGCTTCAGCGTGCCGGCCACTTTCTTCATGGACTTGAGCTGGGCGTTGCTACCCACACGTGACACGGAAATGCCGACGTTGATGGCGGGACGCACACCTGCATTGAATAGGGAGGTCTCCAGGAATATCTGGCCGTCAGTGATGGAAATCACGTTGGTGGGGATGTAAGCTGACACGTCGCCAGCCTGCGTCTCGATGATGGGCAGGGCGGTCAGAGAACCGCCACCTTTCACGTGCGGTTTCAGCACCTCGGGCAGGTCGTTCATCTGGGCGGCGATTTCATCGGATTCGATGATCTTGGCGGCGCGTTCCAGAAGTCTGGAGTGCAGGTAGAACACATCGCCAGGGTATGCCTCGCGTCCGGGCGGGCGGCGGAGCAGCAGGGAGACCTCACGATAGGCGACGGCCTGTTTGGAAAGGTCGTCGTATATGATGAGGGCACTGCGGCCTGTGTCGCGGAAATACTCGCCGATGGCGGCGCCGGCAAACGGGGCGTAGAACTGCATGGCGGCAGCCTCCGAAGCCGTGGCGGTCACCACGATGGTGTAAGGCATGGCACCACGCTCGGTCAGCGTCTTCACGATAGCGGCCACGGACGAGCCTTTCTGTCCGACAGCCACATAGATGCAATATACGGGTTTGCCCTGTTCGTAAAACTCTTTCTGGTTGATGATGGTGTCGATGGCGATGGCGGTCTTTCCGGTCTGACGGTCGCCGATGATGAGCTCGCGCTGGCCACGGCCGATGGGGATCATGGCATCCACGGCCTTGAGACCGGTTTGCAGCGGCTCTTTCACAGGCTGGCGGAAGATGACACCAGGAGCCTTGCGCTCGATGGGCATCTCATAGAGTTCGCCTTCTATGGGGCCTTTGCCGTCGATGGGCTCGCCAAGCGTGTTGATGACGCGGCCCAGCAGGCCCTCGCCCACGCGGATGGAGGCGATGCGCCCCGTGCGCTTGCAAATGTCCCCTTCGTTAAGATTCTTGGAGTCGCCGAGTAACACGACACCCACGTTGTCCTCCTCCAGGTTCAGGGCGATGCCCGTCACGGTCTCGCCACCGGCCTGGGTCTCGAAGGTGACCAGCTCGCCGGATTTCACATTCTGAAGGCCATACACACGCGCGATGCCGTCGCCGACCAGCAACACGGTGCCGGTCTCGGCCATCTCAGTGCTGAGGTCCAAATGCTGCAACTGCTGGCGGAGTATGGAGGTGACTTCTGAGGGTTTTATTTCTGACATGATAATATAGGTTATTAGTTTTAAAAATTGACTTGATAAACGTTGTGGGCGAACTCATCGCGGAGTCTGTTCAGCTTGGCAATGACGCTGGCATCCAGATAATAATCGTCCATTTTTAGGCGGAACCCGCCGATGATGTCGGGCTGCACCACCTCCTCTATGCGGATGGTCTGTTGCGTCTTTTCCGCAAGAAGATTACGGATTTTCTCCACGAGTTCAGGACTTAACGGTTGCGCCGATGTGAGCTTCACCACCTTTATGTGGTGGAAATCGTTGTAGTATTTCCCGAATTCATCGCAGATGGTGGCCAAGGCGGGCTCACGTTTCTTGCGGATGATGACATCCAAAAACAAAAAAGTGGTCTCGCTGACCAAAGACTGGAATACGTTGGCGAAGACGGTGTGCTTTTTGGCTGGCGGTATGACCGGGCTGTTCAACACTGCCGTCATTTCATTGTTCCCCTTCAGGGCCGCTTTGATCAGGGCGAGGTCTTGGTTTACTTCCTCAAGTTGCCCTTTCTCTTGCGCGAAGTCGAAGAGTGCTTTGGCGTATCGGTTGGATAATCTTGGATTTTTCATCTATTCAAAAAAAGCCTGCAAAGATATAAAAAAGTCCAGGATTAGAACTTCCGGCTGCCCGGTTTCACGAACGGCAGTCCCTGCTTGCAGAGCGGACATTCGTCGGCCTCCCAACTCTGGATGTTGAGTTTGGTGGCACTGTAGATGGGGTAGGGGAAGGAACCGTTGCTGCGGTCGGCGAGGCATGCCACACCGATGACCTCCGCACCGAAGGACTTCAGCACCTCGATGGTCTCCAAGGAGGATTTCCCTGTGGTGACCACATCTTCCGTGATCAGCAGCTTTTGGCCTGGTTTCACTTCGAAGCCGCGACGCAGGCACATCTGATTGTCCACTCGTTCGGTGAAAATGGCGGGAACGCCCAGCTGACGGCCCAGTTCGTAGGCTACGATGATGCCGCCCATGGCAGGACCAACTACCATGTCGATGGGCAGGTCCTTCACCTGTTCGGTGATGACAGATACGACCCGCTCGGCACGGTCTGGGTATTGCAATAATTTGGCGCATTGGCAGTAACGGTCGCTGTGACGACCTGATGAGAGTAGGAAATGGCCTTCCAATAGGGCCTCTGATTGTTTAAGTTCGTCTATAACCATAATGATTTTTTCTAAAAAGCGTGCAAAGATAAAAAAAAACATTATTTTTGCACCTTGAAATTTGAAGAAATTATAAAAATCTATCAATATGAAATTTATCGTATCCCGTGATGTACTGTATCGCAATTTGAGCGCAATCAGCGGTGTGATGAGCACCAATGCGTCCATGGCCATTCTTGACAATGTGTTGATGACCATTGCCGGAACCCAGCTGAAACTCACTGCCTCCGATGCCGAATCTACAATGACGGCTGTCATCGAGCTGACCGATGTCGAAGGTGAGGGTTCCGTGGCTGTGCCCGCCAAGATCCTGATTGAGACCCTGAAGCTGATCCCCGAAACCCCTATCAACTTCTTCATCAACGAGGAGGCTCGCACAGTGAACTTCAAGGCTGCCAACGGTGATTACGATGCACCTTGCTTCCCTGGTGACGAGTACCCGCAAATCAATGAGATAGAGAACCCTAATTCTTTTGACATTGAGGCTTCCATTCTGCAACGCGCCATCAGCAAGACGATGTTCGCCGCAGGTACGGACGAGCTGAGACCCAACATGATGGGTGTGCTCTGTGAGTTGTCCAGCGAATGCATCACTTTCGTGGCCACCGATGCACACAAGCTCGTGCGCTACCGCAACACCAAGGTTACGGCCGATGATTTCACCTCTCTCATATTGCCTAAGAAACCGATTGCCCATCTCAAGAACATCCTTTCTGGCGTGAATGGCGATGTGCATGTTGAATATTCCAAGCAAACCAACCACATCCGTTTCTCCTTCGACAATCTCGTGCTGTTCTCCGTTTTGAAAGAAGGTAAATATCCCAACTACGAGGCTGTCATTCCGAAGGACAATCCGAAATCGTTGCTGGTTTCCCGCGACGAATTCCTCAAGTCCATCCGCCGTGTGGGTATCTACTCCAACCAGTCCACTTTCCAGGTACGTGTCTCTTTGTCAGAGGAGATGACCAGCATTACGGCAGAGGATATGGATTACTCCAACAAGGCCGTTGAGAATATCGCCGGCGAATACACAGGCGAAGCTATGGAGATCGGTTTCAACTCCAAGTTCTTGCGTGAAATGCTGGAGAACATGGACTCCGACCAGATCAAGTTGGAAATGTCGCAGCCCAACCACGCTGCGCTGATTGTTCCGACGGAAGAGTTCAGCGATACCGAGAGCCTGCTCATGCTCATCATGCCGGTGATGTTGAACTACTAAAAACAATCATTTTACATACGAAGGAAAACCGGGTTGCCGCTGCCGTCTTGTGCGGGAGAGGAAAGTCCGGGCAACATAGAGCACCATACTTCCTAACGGGAAGGCATCGTAAGATGACAGACAGTGCCGCAGAAAATATACCGCCCGCAAGGGTAAGGGTGAAAACGCGAGGTAAGAGCTCACGCCACCGTCAGTGATGCCGGCGGAGGTAAACCTTATGGGTTGAAAGACCAAATAAACCGAGGCTTGAGGGCTGCTCGTCCGATCTCGGAGGGTAGGTTGATGGAGGCCTGCGGTGACGCAGGTCCTAGATAAATGGCAACCAATCACAGAACCCGGCTTATAGGTTTTCCTGATTATACGGAGGCGCAGGCCTCCGTTTTTTTATCCTACCACCGTGGTTTGAAGGCGTCCGGAATGTGACGGATTTCGTTGTCTTGGCCTTCTTTGAGGATGACCGACACGATATCGAAGCGGACTTCTTTGGTGATGCCGAATTTTGTGATGTAAGAGGCGGCCGCACGAATCAGATTGCGCTGCTTTTGCAGCGTTACGAAATCCTCCGGCTCCCCGAAAGTGTTGCTTTTTCGCGTCTTTACCTCCGCAATGATCAGAAATTCATCCGTGGAAGCGATGATGTCCACCTCCAGATGACCTATCTGCCGGTTGCGCTCCAGGATAGTATAACCATTTGATTGTAAATATTCTGCGGCAATATCTTCGCCGCGCCTGCCTTTGATTTGCTTTTCGGTTTTCATAAATAAAATGTTTTCTTCAGTTAAAAGTTTGCAAATGTAGTAATTTTTCAATTACTTTGCAAGCCACTCCAGCGCTTTTTCCAGCAATTCATCACGACCTTCACGGATACCCTTGACAGTCGGCCAGACATAGATGTCGGGGATGATGCCGACGCGCTGTGTTTCCGTGCCGTCTGGGTAATAGATGCCGAGCCCGGAGAAATAAGAACAGACCCCGCCGGGAAACAGGATTCCCACCACGTCACCATCCGCACCCGCCGTTGTGTTGCCAATGACAATACTGTTCGGGAGCGTGCGGTACATCATGGTGCAAAACTCCGCATGGCTTTGTGACTGCTCACTGATGAGAATGGCGATCTTGCCGTTATAGGCTTGCTTACCTTTTCCTGTATAGCCCGGTTTTGTCCAACCAAAAGCACCGGGATTGCTCATGTCCGGACAGGTGGCTTTGAAAAATGGTCTTGATTTGTCAGATAAAACACTGTAAAATTTATAGTTGATGCCCTCATTCGGATATTCCCTCAAATCCAGGATCAGCCCTTTGGTGGTGTGCAAGGTGTCTGCAATACGTTCCACCCATTCTTTGGTGATATCGTCCATGGATACATATCCGATGCTGTCGCCCAACAATTTGTAGCAGATGCTATCGGTTTTGGTCTTTGCCGACATTTCTTCAAAGTTATATCTGGTGATAGTAGCCTCTTTCGGGATTCCATCCGACAGGAATGAGATGCTGACGGAAGGTTTATAACCATTGCAAATTTCCCATGACATATTCCGGACTTTGGCGCGATGATTGGATGCCGAAAAATAGGGTACCAAGCTGTCAACATAATACGAAACAGGCTTGCCGTCAATGTGGGTGATGATATCCCCGATGTGCGGTCCTGCACTGTCGATTTTTTCCGAATCCCAATAATCAGAAACCACTAAGGTGTCATTCTTCAAGAAACTCACTCTGAACGGAGCACGATAGTAATCCAACGACTGCTTGAATTTCATGGACCACATCGCCCCGTGAGTATCGTCTATTTGGGCAATCAGGCGTTTGATAGCTCTCCAATAGGTTGTTTTATCCTCGGCCGAGATGAAAGAAGGAATATGATTCTTCATCACCGTATTCCAGTCAGCATCTGCAAGATACAGGTCCGGGAAGAAATAATACACCATATTCCAATAGCGGTACAGCGCCAGCAATCTGAAACCGGCATCCGGGTAGTCCATCTCATCATAATCGTTCTCATGCTTGAATTGCGCATTCTTCACCCAAAGGGAGTTGTAGGATACATAGTAGTATCCGTTGTTGCGATTCTGATACACCTTCATCAGCGTTTTGTAAAGCTTTGGCGAAAGAGTTTCCGGATTAATCCATGCCAAGTCTGGCATCAGGAAAGCGTTGGAGTCAACGGGAGTTACATTTTTGTTGACAGGAATCTTCCCGTAATGGAGAATCCATTTGGCCAGATATGCGTCGCGTTGTTTGTTGTCCGTAACTTGCAGGTAGCCGGGTAGCATTCGGAAAAGCTCGTAATCCCAGTTGTACGCGCCTTTGGAGATGGTCGGGTGGTGATACTTCAGGAATCCCCAAACGCGTCCTAAAAGTTCAAGGTTGTCCATCAGTTGCGGCGTCATCTCGGGAAAAACGATATTGGAGCCGTGGTCATACGCCGTGTCTTGGACGGATTTGGGCGTAGCAGGTGATGTTTGCGCGTGCGAAAGGGCTACGCAGAAAAACAGTAACAGGGTTAATAGGATGTGTTTGTTCATAAAAGTGTTTGATTTTATCGGCAAGATTTTTTTCAACGGCAAAAGTAGTGATTTTTGGGGATAATAATAATAAAAATTTTGGCAATGTTATAGATGTTGACCTGTCCGCACTAATGTGCGGACGCATCAAAACTCCCCTTCTGAAAATCAGAAGGGGAGTTTGCTCCTCGCGGCACTGGTGCGCCACAATCATTATTGCAAAGGAGAAAAACAGATGTCGTTTTTTCAACAGGTCAACATCTATATCATTGCTTTGATTTTTTATATAATAGTATTAAAAATAATACTATTTTTGCAATCTAAAACTTGAAACAAATTATTTTTTTTTGGTAACGATAAAGGTGACAGTAGATTATTTCCGCTTCCTTTCATACTTCCCCTTCACTATCTCAAATGAGTTCTGTGTCAGCTCCTTGAGCAGCGCTGTGTCAATGTTTTGCAGGTTGATGCCGACCCAGTATTTGGGGTTGAAGTGGTTGTCAGGGGGCTCCACACCATTAGCAGTGTCGAGCAGTTCGGCGATGCGTTCCGTTTGGCACTTCACCACCACAGTGAGCTCGTTGAGGTCGCAGTAGCAGAAGGTGTGGCCGCTGACGTAAAACACCAACAGGGAATCGCCGCCGGGCATCTTCTCGAAGGGCAGTTTCTCCTCCACCTCGCCCAGCGACAGGCAAAACTCGCGAAATTCTTCAATGTTCATCATATTTAGCGTTTTTTGCGGATCTCGAGGAAATTATTATCTTCAATCAATGTCTATTCCGACGAAGTCTCCGTTGCGGTTAAAGGTGTAGGCTGCCCGCATTCTGTAATAATTGATGTTCGAACCATAACCGACGTGGATGACATAGTGCTTGTTCACGATTTCCACGGAGATAAGTTTTCCATATTTTTTGAAGTCGCGTCCGCGGCGGGACATATCGTCGTGAATGTAAGACAACATCTGCTTGATATGCGGTATATGCTGCAGAGATTCGGAGGGTAGTTTTCCTGAATAGAGATCCTCGTGGCCGATAAACATCCATGTGCCATTTGTTCTGTAACTCCTTTGAATGTTATCAGCGAAAATAGTGTAGTAAGAACGTCCTTTGTGGCGGGTACGTTTATAAATCAAGGTCGTGTCTTGTGGATTCTCAACTTGATTTTGAACTTTTTGAGGAAGTTTCGAAAAAGGAATGATTTCTTCTTTCACCCATCGGCCATTCAGGAATACACATTTATTGTGAAGGCCACGGGGCTCCTGGCTGCGACCTTTCATTATCACTATCGTGGGTCCATTAATGTAATAATCCAGAATCTGATTCTTTGACAGGTTAAGAGTCGCTTTCCAATAATCGTCATCCCCATCACAAACATTGAGGTAGATTCTATTAAGACAATTGATTTCGAATGTGTCCGGTATCACAAAGTTAACATGCACACAGGTGTCACCGTCGGCTTCCACATAGAAAATATATTGACGGATGTATTGATAAAACCGTGGAGCGGTCAGTGCTCGTTCAATCCTCTGTGAGGAATCGGCTCGATGATCCAGCTCATTGGCCAGTAGTGATTCAGTATGCTGCACTTCCGACAGCCCTGCCGACATGGTAGTGCCGTCTGACATGATTGTGTCGTTTCCCCAAATAGAAATATATCCAACATAATGGCGATGGGTACGGTAGTTCAGCACATAACCGACAGTGCCCGAGTGGTTCCGGCATTCATAAAAAGTGAAATTCGTGTCAATGTCGGCGCAAATGAATCCCTGAAAGGCATTTTGTGAAGGCTTGTTGTCCCTCTTTACCAAGGACATACTTGTGATCTGCACTGGCTTGAGATGTTCTAATTTTTGTGCTGCCACACTTCCCGCTGAAAACAACGCAACAAGCAATATAAGAAAGAGACGTCTCATTGTCATTTTTGCGGCAAAGATAGTGTTTTTCGCGGATCTCGAGAGTTACGAGAAAATCATCCGCGCCGATCCGTGTAATGCGTGGAGATTAAATAATCCCGAAATAATACTGTCTCTTCCCGACACTCGCCTTGCCGTACTGGATGGCGTTTTTGGGGCAGTGGTGGAAGCAAGCGTCGCAGTTGGTGCAGTGGCCGTGCCATTTCGGTTTGCCATCTTCCAGGGTGATGTTCTGCAAAGGGCATACTTTCACGCACTTGCCGCACGAAATGCAGGTATCGGTGCTGCGAAACGGCATGTCGGATACCCACTTGTGGAACGATTTGCCAATAACATTGGTCTTGAAGCGCGGGAAGAGTCCCCGGCGCATCTCCATCACGGGCTTGCGGTCCTGGATGTTTTGGATCACCTCCGGCAGATGCGCTTTTGCTTTCTCGATTTTGCGTTGAGCCTTTTCCGGTTTATCGGTGCTCATGCCTGCCATATTGACGTAGGTGTTGGGCATCACGAAACAGTAGGCGGCATTTAGCTGTATTCTTGCACGCACCAACTGCTCGCTGAAGGCTTTTTCTGCCACTCCACCGTTGTCGCCGCAGGTAACTGCCATCCAGACATAGTCGGGCTTGCGTGCAAAACGCAGCTTTCGTACAAACCGCGTCACCAGCTGTGGCGGGCTCCACGAATAGATAGGGAAAACGAAGCCTACATGCTCATTATCCGCAATATCATAGTTGAAGTTTTGCTCCGGCTCGGCCTCGGGAATGAAAACCAGCTTGTCGCCTGTAGCTTGCGCGATGCTTTCAGCAATAAAACGGCTGTTGCCGCATCCGGAAAAGTAGAAAATCATAATTGGGAATCATTAAAAGGGTAGAAAGTTTTTTTATGTGATTTATCAAACCATGTTGTTTTTCTTCAAAACGGCGACAAAAATAGGATAATTTCCCTTATCTCATTTTTTATTATAGGATGATTTATATTGATGTTTTTTGCGAAATTTAAAAATATTATTAACAAATAATTGTAAAAATTCAAATGATGTTTTTGCTAATTAATTGGCTGTTAGTAATAAAAATAATTTAAAGAAACTATTGAAAAATGAAATGTATAGCTGTATTTTTGCGGTCTAGTATTAACCAATTAAATTCAAAATGTTATGGAGAATCCATTGTTATTTGATGTAGAAGAAAAAATTATCATCCTGCGCAACCAGCAGGTTATTTTGGATTGTGATGTCGCAGAATTGTATGGTATCGAAACCAAACGAATCAACGAAGCTGTCAGTAACAATCCTGAAAAATTTCCAGATGGCTACATATTGCACCTTGATAATCAAGAAAAATCGAAGGTGGTCGAAATTTTCGACCACCTTAAAAATCTTCGTTTTTCGCCGCAACTTCCAAAGGCCTTCACTGAAAAAGGGCTCTATATGTTAGCAACTATTCTGAAAAGCCCACGTGCGGTGCAGACCACCATCGCTATCGTCGAAGCCTATGCAAAGTTGAAGGAATTGTCTCGGATAATTGTTGAAATGCCGCAGCATCAAGACAATAAGGTGATCCAAGAGAAACTTGTGCGCCGTGGAGGACAGTTGGTGGATGACCTGTTGGACGATATGCTGCCAAAGCGAAGCAGCGAGACTACTATCGAACTGAACCTTGCGATGCTCAAGCTCCGCCACACCGTTCACAGAGAGAAGGAAGAAAAATAAATCAACGCAAACATGACAGAAGCATTCCTACACTACCTGTGGAAACACAGATTGTTTGACTTTATGAATTTGAAAACAACGGCTGGTGAGCCGTTGCAAATCATCTTTCCAGGCTATCATAATACCGACGCAGGACCTGATTTCCGGCAGGCCATTGTGCAGATTGGTGCAATGAAGTGGGCTGGCGATGTGGAGATTCATATCCGCAGTTCCGACTGGTATCGCCACCACCATCAGAATGATGAGAAATACCTGTCGGTGGCACTGCATGTGGTGTATGAACATGACTGTGAGGTGGAGCGTCGGAAAGGAGAATTGTTTCCTACGTTGGAGTTGAAAAATTACATTCCGGAAGAGATGTTGGCGCAGTATCAGCGACTTATGGCATCGCCCGAGCAGATACCGTGCGCTTCGTATTTGCCTGGAATTGAGCCATTGCACCTGCGCTCGCTGTTGTCGTCGATGGTCATGGAGCGCATGCTGCGCAAGCAGGAGGATGTGCTCCGTATGGTTAGGGAGTGCGATGGCGACTGGAAAGAGACACTCTATCGCTTGCTGGCAATCGGCTTTGGGTTCAAGACCAATGTGACTGCCTTTGAATTGTTGGCGAAAAGTCTGCCCTTGAAAGTGTTGGCCAAACATGCGGATTCGGAATTGCAGACCGCCGCACTCATATTCGGGCAGGCGGGAATGCTGGAGCGTGGTGATGTGGACGACTATCACGATGCGCTGAAATATGAGTACGACTACCTCCGGTGCAAGTATCAGCTGATGCCCATTGGCGAGCACCATTGGAACCTGTTGCGGTTGCGCCCGCCTAACTTCCCGTGTGTGCGCTTGGCACAGTTGGCTGCCATGATGCACGAATCTCCCGACCTGACCGAGCTCTGTCTCGAATGCTCTTCTGTGGAGACTCTGAAGCGGGAACTGTCGGTGTGCGCCAACCCTTATTGGGAAAACCATTACCATTTTGGAAAGATGACCATCCTGAAACACAGTGTATCCTTGGGCGACACGGCTGCATCCTTGCTGATTATCAACACGGTAGTGCCTTTCCGCTTTGCCCATCACCGCTTTTTCGGCAATGAAAACCAGTTAGAACGGACGCTGGCACTGCTGGAAGAACTGTCGTTTGAGAATAACAAGCGTACGCGTGAGTTTGTTCATACGCCATTCCCGCAGCAGAACGCCATGGATTCGCAGGCCCTGCTGGAATTGTCGCAGTATTACTGTTCGCCGAAACGGTGTCTGGAGTGTGCTGTCGGGGAGAAAATTGTGCGGAATATCCGATTGTGAATTTACAGTTGTTGTATTTTCTCAACGAACCGGTCGATGTCGCCGGCTCCGATGGTAAGCAGTACTTCGGGTTTGTGTGTTTGCAGGTAGGGGAGAAGTTCTTCTTTGCTGAGAACCCGTTTGTTGGGATTGTCAATGAGCGAGAGCAGATATTCGGAGGTGATGCCGGGGATGGGCTGCTCGCGCGCGGGATAGATGGGCAGCAGAATCACTTCGTCTAATTGCGACAGCACTTCCGCAAACTGCTTGGCGAAGTCGCGGGTGCGACTGTACAAGTGGGGCTGGAAGATGCCGCAGATGTGTTTCCCGGGATATATCTTGCGTACGGCGGAGATGAAGGAGTGCATCTCCTCGGGATGGTGGGCGTAATCGTCGATGTAGATAAAGTCTTCGCGGTCCACAATGTAGTCGAAGCGCCGTTTCACGCCTGCGAAGGTTTGCAGTTTTTCGCCGATGAGGATGGGGGTGTCCGGTTTGATGCCGGCGTGTCCGCCTTTGAACAGTTCGAGCACCGCGGCCACGGCAGCCGTGGCGTTGAGCACGTTGTAGAGCCCGTTGGCGCGGAGTTGCAACTGCGGGAGGATGCCGTCGGGGGTGCATAGGTCGAAGGTGGCGCGGTTGGGGGCCAGTTGGATGTTTTCGGCGCGGTAGTCGGCGTGTGGCCCAGTGCCGTAGATGAGCTTTTGCGAATGTTGGATTTCATTGGCGACGGACTCCTCCACGAGCACAGTTTGCGATTGTGTGGCAAATTGCTGGAAGGCGGCCACCAGATTTTCGCGTGTACCGTAGATGTCCAAATGGTCGGCATCCATGGAGGTGATGATGGCCACGGCGGGGTGCAGAGTCAGGAAGGAGCGGTCGTACTCGTCGGCCTCTGCCACGGCAGCCACGGGGTTGGTGCCGAGCACCAGGTTGTCGTGGAAATTCTTGGCAATGCCGCCGATGAAGCCGGCAATGCTGACCTCCGGAGCCAGCAAATGCGCCACCATCGAAGTAGTGGTCGTCTTGCCATGAGTGCCGGCTACGGCCACCGAAGGCAATTGTTCCGTGATGTGCCCGAGCACCTGCGAACGCTTGTGAAGAGGAGTGTTATGCTCTATGAAATACTGGAATACCGCATTGGTGCGTGGCACGGCGGGCGTGAAAACCGCGAAATCCACCCCCGAGGGTATCTTGTCTGCATTGTCGTCGAAGTGGATGACGGCCCCTTTTTGCATGAGCATGTCTGTGATAGGGGATGGGGTGAGGTCGTAGCCATATACCTCGTCGCCCTCGGCCAGGAAATACTGTGCCAGCGCGCTCATGCCGATGCCGCCGATGCCGAGAAAATAGAGTCTCTTATTTTTCATAGATCAAGAATACGGTTCTTCGGTTTTTGGCCCGGCCCGTTGCCGTGTTGTTGTCCGCAATGGGTTGGCTTTCGCCGTAGCCCTTGTAACGCAGCCGGTCGGCAGGGATGCCCTTGCCGATAACGTAGTCATATACCGCCTTGGCGCGCTGCTCCGAGAGCTTCTGGTTGGCATCGTCGTTACCGATGTTGTCTGTATGGCCTTGGATTTCCACTTTGACGGTCGGGTTGTCTTTGAGGAATTCGATGAACAGGGCGAGCACCACCTTGGAGGCCTGCGTAAGCGTATAAGAATTTGTTTCGTAGTAGATGTCGCGCAGATCGCACACCTTGCCCGGCTCGATGGCCTTCACTTCCGCGTCTTTGGTCACAATGCTCTCCTGCATCTGCTCTGGGGTGATGATTTGCGAGTCGTAGGAGTGTCCCTCTTTCTTTACGGTGACGATGATGGGTTGAGGGTCTTCCTTTTTCACTTCTGTGGCCACGGCGTAATTCCCTGTGTTGGCACTCACGATGCCGGTGGCAATGACATTGGTGGCGGTGTCCCGAATTTCCACGGTGGCCCCCTCCAGATCCCCGTCATCGGCTGTGACCTTGCCCTTCACAATCATCATCATGTGAGGCCGGGCTTCCTCATAGAGCTCGAATTCGTAGATGTTCCAGTCTTGGTTGTCAATGTTGTTGGAAGAGAAATAGCCGGTTTTGCCGTCCAGACTGACGAAGAAATCCACTTCGTCGTTCTCTGAGTTGATCGGATAGCCGATATTGGTGGGAGCGGTCCAGCGGTTCTTCTCGTCCAGTTTGGAGAAGAAGATGTCCTGGCCGCCCATGCCGTCGTGTCCGGAGGAGGAGAAGTAGAGCGTTTTGCTGTCAGTGTGCAGGAATGGCGACCGTTCGTTCTCCGGTGTGTTGATGGTGGGTCCTAAGTTCACGGGCTTGCGCCAAGTGCCGTCGCTGTTGCGCTGCGAGTACCAGATGTCGGAGCCCCCGTAGGTGCCTGGTCGGTCGGAGGCAAAGAACAGTACCTTGCCGTCAGAGCTCAGCGAGGCTTGAGATTCCCATGAATCCGGACGGTTGATGTTGGAACCTAACGATTTGGGTTCCGTCCATTCACCATCGATGAACTCCGAGTAGTAGAGATCATAGTTGTGGTAGCCGCTCGTGGAGACCAACTTGGTGAAAATGAGCATGTCGTTGGTGATGTTGATGGTGGGACTACCTTCGCTGAGCGCGCGGTTGAACGGGTGGGGCAGAGGAACGCCTGTCCCGAAATGGCCGTTTTTCTTGTCACTGTATGAGAAAAACTCCTTGCTCACCTTCTCGCCGTGGCTGAACGGGCTGTCATCCACCACGCTTTTTCGGCGGGTGAAATAGAAATGCTCGCCGTCAGGCGAGAGGGTCCCCAAATACTCGTCCGCGTCGGTTGAGATGCCTGGAACAGGCTTGGGGTCAAACGGTACAGGATGGTTGAGGATGTTGTCGTAGAAACGCGCCTTGCGAATCAGCAACTGTGCCTCGCCCAATTTGGCTGTGTCCTTCGGGGCGGAAAACAGCTCCGGATTCTCCACAATGACCGTGGCGAACTTGATGGCCTCTGCGAAGTCCTCGTTGAAGTAGGCAAGTCGAGCTGCGTACAGATTGCAGTGTGGTTTGTAGTACGGGCACACGTTGTACATCCGGTTGAAAGCAGCCATCGCCTTTTTATAGTCCGATTTGTCCTTGGTCTTAGCCTGATACCGGTTGGCTTCAATGGGCAAATAGTAGCTGAGTGCGTAGTAGTAGTTCACATTCAGATACTCGGGATGTTCAGCCAAGATGTCATCGTATATCTCCAAAGCCTCCTCTTTCTTGCCGTTTTTCTGGAAATCGCGGGCTTTCTTGAACAGCTTCTCACTGTTCTTGTCCATGGTCTGCTGACACGGGTCGGCGTCCTCCTGCGCGAATGCGGGCAGGAGGCACAGACATAGAAACGCGATAAACAGGAAACGGGGTTTCATAGGGAGGCATCAGGTAAAAATCAGTTGTCTTTGATAACGGTCTCGCCGGCCTCGATGATCTTGAGGAAGTCATCCGCTTTGAGGGAGGCGCCGCCAATCAGGCCGCCATCCACGTCAGGCTGAGAGAAGAGCTCCAAGGCGTTTTTGGCGTTGCAGCTGCCGCCGTAGAGGATATAGGTGTTGACAGCCATCTCGGTGCCGAACTTTTTCTCCACGAGGGAACGGATGAAAGCCAGCATTTCTTGCGCCTGTGCGGGCGTGGCGGTCTCGCCGGTGCCGATGGCCCAGATGGGCTCGTAGGCGATGACCACGCGTTCCATCTGCTCGGGTGTGAGTTGGTAGATGCTTTCCTCCAGTTGCTTTTGCACGATTTCAAAATGCTTGCCTGCCTTGCGCTCGTCCAAAGACTCGCCGCAGCACATCACCGGCACGATGTCGTTGGCCAGCAGGCGGAGCATCTTCTTCAATACAATCTCATTGGTCTCGCCGAAGAATTTTCTTCTCTCGGAATGTCCCACGATACAGAAAGAAACGTCCATGCTGGCGAGCATCTCTGCGGAGACTTCACCCGTATAGGCACCGTTCTCGAACTCGCTCACATTCTGTACGCCGGCGTAGAACTGGCTGCCCTCTTCGTTGGCGTGGTCGGTCACCAGCTCCGTGTAAACCAAAGGAGGACAGAGCACGATTTCCGTTTCAAAGTTATAATTTTCCAGTTTTTCTCCGATTTCGCTGATGAGGTCCTCGGCTTCATCGAAGTTCTTGTTCATTTTCCAGTTTCCAATGACGATTTTAGGTTTCATAATACTTAAGTTGGTTTGTTGAAATATTATCAGTTAACGGTTGATTTAGATTTATCGTACTTAAAACGCGATTGCAAAGATATAAAAAAATGATATTCATGGTGTAATCAGTATAAGCACCCGAAGGCCCAAAGTGGTATTTTTCGGATTGTGGCACTGTCAATGTCGTCAGCAGCGACAAAACCCTCATTTTCATTTTTTATCTGTTCAAAACCTTTATCCTTACCACCTACTTCTATTACAATGTGTTTGTCAATTCGAAAATCACCGCTTTTCAATCCGCTGTATTCCACTTGGTGTCCCGAGGAAACCAACTGGTTGCAGAAAAAAGTTTCTCTAACCGTTCCGATGGATGGTTGCTCTGCCGATAGTGCATAAAGCAGGTTTGGATTGTCAAGTAGGATTTTGTCGGGTTTTTGGAGATTTCCTATACTGTTGAGATTTGTGAAAAGTCTGTAGATGAGGGACGCCTCCTCCAGATTCCTCAAGTACTTAAGTGTGGTTGTCCGTTGTATGCCGATGTTTTTTGAAAGTTTGCTGATGTCCACATCGTAAGGAACCATGGAAGAGATTACTTGTAACAATGCTTTGATTTTTCGGGTGTTCCCGACTTCAAGGTTGCGATGTCGGGTTAATTCTGCGTCGATAATGTAGTTGACAACGGACTCCACGGTGCTTGCGTAGATTTTTTTGTTTTCAAAGTAAAAGGGGTAATATCCGGTTCTCAAATATTTGGAAAAATGCTCAAGCGGATGACATTGCTCTTTTACATTATTGCAAAATTTGTTGGGCGAGCGCAGCAAACTGCCGAGATCGATTTTTGGGATTTGGATTCCATGTTCAAACCAAAGATATTCCCGGAATGAGAGTCCAGGCATGCGATATTCCGTCAACCTTCGAGAAAGATCGGCTTGTCCGTCATTTAGTTGAAGCAACGAAGATCCACTTATCACAACATGCAGATTTTTATGCAAGTCATAGATTTCCTTGATTTCCCTGCTCCAATTTTCGTATTTATGAATCTCGTCAATGAACAAGTGCGTGCCTCCCATTTTGCAAAAACGGTCGGCAGTGTCCACAATGTTATGAGTGGCGAAATAACTGGTGTCAGCGGAAAAATATAGAACATGCCGGTCGTCAGGATCGAAATGGGATTTGATGTATTGTAGCATCAGTGTCGATTTTCCTACACCCTTTGGACCTTTGATTGCGATTAGTTTGATTGACCAGTCAATCAGATTCATCATGCTCCGAATATGTTCCATCGGTACATTTGCCAGATATTCATCGTGTCGCTCAAATAATTTATCCATAGCGATTTGTAAGATTATAGATATGTGTTTTATTTTTTTAGGCTGCAAATATATGTTTTTTTTAAGAAACAAAAATAATTCAAAAGTGTTTTTTGTAGAAAACAAATATTCGGGATGTATGTTTCATCGTCGCAACTTTTTTGTATTTTTGCATTTTCTAACTTTAAATCATAGGAATAATGCGATATAAACCGCTACCGTCGAAATTTTATGCCCGCAACCGCAAGAATGTGGTGGGTGAGATGGAGAAGGACTCCATCGCCGTGCTGGTTTCCCACGATGAATACCCGCGCTGTGGCGACACCACCCATCCCTTCCGCCAGAACTCCGATTTGCTCTATTTGTGTGGCATTGACCAGGAGGACACTTATCTGACGCTGGCACCGTGGCATCCCAATCCGGCCTACCGGGAGATTCTTTTCATCAAGAATCCCTCTCCGGAGAAAATAGTGTGGTTCGGCCACCGACTGAGCAAGGAGCAGGCTTCGGAGCTGTCGGGTGTGAAGACGGTGATGTTTGTGGAACAGTTCGAGGGCGTGCTCAACGACCTGATGATGCACGCCGCGCATGTGTATCTGCACATTCCGGAAGACCCGCGCATCAAGCCCGACTTCCCGACCCGCGAGGTGCGCTTTGTCAAGCAGTTGAAGGCTGATTACCCGTTGCACGACTTCCGCCGGCTGGCCCCGATTCTCTATCCCCTGCGCGCGGTGAAATCGTCGGAGGAGCTGGTGGCGATGAAGTATGCCTGCGACATCACGCGCAAGATGTTCGAGAGCGCGCTGGCCGCCATCCGGCCCGGCAGCTATGAGTACGAAGTGGAGGCCGCCATGACGTACGAACTGTTGCGCAACGGCGGCACCACGCATTCCTTTGCCCCAATTGTGGCCTCCGGAGCAGACACCTGCATTTTGCATTACATTAAGAATGACAAGATTATGAAAGACGGTGACCTGCTGCTGCTGGACTTTGGCGCCGAATACGCCAACTATGCCGGCGACTGCTCGCGCACCGTGCCCGTGAACGGCAAATTCTCGCCTCGCCAGAAACAGGTTTATGAGGCGGTCTTGTCAATTTATAAAGATACAATTCCGAAGTTCAAACCGGGCATGACGATTCACAAAATCAATGACTTTGTTTTCAAAAGAATGGATGAAGAATTGATTAAACTGGGACTTTATACTTGGAATGATGTGAAGAATCAGGATCCTGACATGCCGTGCTTCAAGAAATATTATATGCACAACACGAGTCACTTTATCGGTCTTGACGTCCACGATGTGGGACAGCGCGACTGGGTATTCCAGCCTGGTCATGTGCTCAGCTGCGAGCCTGGCATATACATCGCCGAAGAGGGTATAGGTGTGCGAATCGAGACAGATGTTGTGGTGGGCAACAAACCCATCGACCTCCTTGCTGGCACACCCGTGGAAGTGGATGAGATTGAGAATGCCATGCGATAAAGAATAAATTCAAAATTCAGAATTCAAAATTCAAACTTGGATTGAGATTCTGAAACTTTAAACTTTCAACTTTGAACTTTGAACTCGGACTTGCTTAAAAGCATATTATCCTGTCGTAGTCTCTCCATTGTGGGGATGGCGAAGAATACCGGAAAGACGGTGTGTCTGAATTATGTCCTGGACCAGCTGCGCACGACGGACAAGGTGATTGCGGTCACTTCCATTGGCGTGGACGGAGAGAAGACGGACCAGGTGACCAAGACCGAGAAACCGGAAGTGGTCTTGGCGAAGAATACTTATTTTGTCACTTCGGAGTACTATTATCGCCAACGGCAGTTGTTGTCGGAGATATGCGAGCTTTCGGAGGAGACGACCTCATTGGGACGGCTGGTCACGGCACGCGTGCTGCAGGAGGGCAAGGTGATATTGGCCGGGCCTGCTTCCACAGGACGCATACGTGCGCTCATCGCGCAGATGCAGTCCATGGGCGTGGATCTCACCATCGTGGATGGTGCACTGTCGCGCAAAAGCCCAGCATCACCTTCCGTGACTGACGGGCTGATTCTGACCACGGGCATGGCTATGGCTCCGGATCTCAATACAGTAGTGGCCAAGACAAAGTTTGTCTATCAGCTGACGCAATTGCCCGAATATGAGACGGACGAGAGTGAACGCATGATGCAGTGCGACTCCGGTATCTATGCCATTGGCGAAGGTGAAATACACCGTCTTCCTGTTGCGTCTCCGTTGCTCTTCGCGCAGTACAAGGACAAGCTGTTCAGTCATGGCAACACGCTCTTTATCAGCGGTATCGTCACAGACAACATGTTGGATTTCTTCCGCATGCAGGCTAACGTAAAGGACATTGTGCTGGTGGTCAAGGATTTTACCAAAATTTTCGTCACCCCGTTCGTGTTGCACGGATTTTTGCAGAAGGGTGGCAAATTGATGGTCTTGAAACGCCCCAACTTATTGGCGATGTGCATCAATCCCACGTCCCCATCCGGCTTCAAGGTGACATCCGAGCAGCTGCAAGAGGCTTTGGGTGCAGTGGTTGACGTGCCAGTGTACGACGTGAAAAAGATTGCAGAAGACAATTGATTGAAAATCAATCCACTGATAATTGATAATTTGGATTGATGATTTTTTTTATTTTTTTATGTGCTATTTAAATAAAATTTGTATCTTTGCAAAGTAAAACAAAATTATTATGGCACCGAAAAAAGTAAGAAAAGTAAGTCCGAAAACATCGGCATCTAAACCCAAGAAAAGGTTCAAGTATATCAAGATTGTAGAGTTAGTAGACGATCCGTATAATTTGAGGTAGAATGTCACGGTATTTTCTTGATACACACATTTTATAGGGTGGCTGTTAAGCAACGACCCTAAATTAGATGAACACATAAAGGAAGATATAGAGTATCCATCAGGAAACAGGTATTTCACTTCCGAATATGTTATTCTGGAACTGTTGCACCTTAAGCAACTCGGGAAGTTGAGCGTTGCAGGAAATGTGAAAGATTTGTTCAGCATGTTACAAGTCAGAAATGTTGAAATTGAGCTTGTGTCACCAAAAGTATTCGAATCACTGTTGGATTTGCCGGTTCTGACTATTAAGAAAAAATCTCATTCCGACATGATTGACAGAGTCATTATCGCGGACTGTATCGCCAATAAATATACAATGGTGAGTCATGATGCCAAATTCCCGTATTATCGGAAATATGGACTGAAATTATTGGAGGCATAAAATTGTTTTCAATCATGGGGAGCCGGATGTAAATCTTGGCAACGTTGGTGGCAAATAGATACAAAAAAAAACAGCGCAATTTGCGCTGTTACTTAGTAGCGGGGGCAGGACTCGAACCTGCGGCCTCCGGGTTATGAGCCCGACGAGCTACCACTGCTCTACCCCGCAATGTTTACGGCTGCAAAAATACACTTTTTTTATTATTCACAAATAATTGTAGAAAAAAATTGTTGTATTAATTATTTTTATATCTTTGCACCCCCAAATTAAAAGAGGCTCTTTAGTTTGGAAATGAAGAAGTTAACCTCATTTAGTAACCTTTTAAAAAAACCTTTTGTCCAGGTTAATAGGACAATTTTTAATGTCAGAAGAAATGATTAACACTCCTGAAGAAGTGGCTGCTCCCGCAGAAAACGCCGCTGAAGTAGTAGAAAATGTTGCTGAAACAGCAGCAGAAACAGTTGAACCCGTTGAGGAAGTTGCCGCTCCCGCAACAGAGGCGAAACCGCGTCCGAAACACGATTTCACCAGCGCTTACGGTTCTCTTGAGAACTTTGATTGGGATAAGATTGATGACGATGGCGACAAGTATGCAGCCGACGAGAAAGCAAGACTCGAAGATCTTTATACCAAATCTTTCAAATCCGTTGATGAAAACGCCGTTATCATGGGTAAGGTTGTCTCCATCAGTAGCCGTGAGGTGGTGGTCAACATCGGTTTCAAATCCGATGGCGTGATCAACGCTTCCGAACTTCGTTACAACCCCGACCTCAAGATTGGCGACGAAATCGAAGTCTATGTGGAAAGCCAGGAGGATGCCAATGGCCAACTCCAACTCTCCCACAAACGCGCACTCATCCTCAAATCATGGCAGCGCGTTAACGAAGCCTACGACAACCAGGAAATCATCACCGGCTATGTCAAGGGCAAAACCAAAGGCGGTCTCATTGTGGACGTCTTCGGTATCGAAGCCTTCCTCCCTGGCTCCCAGATCGATGTCAAACCTATTCGCGACTACGACGTGTTTGTTGACAAGACCATGGAGTTCAAGGTTGTGAAGATCAACCACGACTACAAGAACGTGGTTGTTTCCCACAAAGCCCTCATCGAGGCTGAAATCGAAGCCCAGAAGGCTGAAATCATCAGCAAACTCGAAAAGGGTCAGATTCTGGAAGGTACTGTCAAGAACATCACCTCCTACGGTGTATTCATCGACCTTGGCGGCGTGGATGGTCTTATCCATATCACCGACCTCTCTTGGGGCCGCATCTCCAATCCGGAGGAGGTTGTCCAACTCGACCAGAAGATCAATGTGGTCATCCTCGATTTCGACGAGAGCAAGAAACGTATCGCCCTCGGCCTCAAACAACTCACCCCGCATCCTTGGGACAATCTTGATCCTAATCTCAAAGTGGGTGACAAGGTTAAAGGCAAAGTGGTTGTCATCGCTGACTACGGCGCATTTGTGGAGATTATCCCCGGTGTCGAAGGTCTCATTCACGTTTCCGAAATGTCTTGGTCTCAGCATCTCCGCACCGCCCATGACTTCCTCAAGGTCGGCGACGAAGTGGAAGCTGTTGTCCTTACCCTCGACCGCGAGGACCGCAAGATGTCTCTCGGCATCAAGCAACTCATCCCCGATCCTTGGGCAGACATCACGACCAAATATCCTGTCGGTTCCAAACATACCGCTACTGTCCGCAACTTCACCAACTTCGGCATCTTCGTCGAACTCGAAGAGGGCGTTGACGGCCTGATTCACATCTCCGACCTCTCATGGTCCAAGAAAATCAAACACCCGGCAGAGTTTACCAAGATTGGCGAACCTATCGAGGTCGTGGTACTGGAAGTCGATACCGAGAATCGTCGTCTCAGCTTAGGCCACAAACAACTCGAGGAGAATCCGTGGGATGTCTTCGAAACCGTCTTCACTGTCGGCTCCGTGCACCAGGGTACTATCACCTCTATGAATGACAAGGGTGCTGTGGTGGCTCTGCCTTACGGTATCGAAGGTTTTGCATTCAACCGTAACCTGATGAAAGAGGACAAGACAACTGCTAAGGTTGACGACGTGCTCGATTTCATGGTGGTTGATTTCTCCAAAGAATCCAAGAAAATCCATTTGTCCCACACCAAGACTTGGCAAGCTTCCAAGGAGGATGAGGACAAACAGAGAGAGGATGAGGCCAGAAAACAGGCCAAGGAAATCGCCAAGATCAACGAAAGCAATGTAGAAAAAGCTACGCTTGGTGACTTGGATGTGCTCCAATCCTTGAAGGAGAATCTTGAGAAAGAAGGTAGATAATTATCTTTTTCCTGAATAATGAGGCGTCCTGAGAATGGACGCCTTTTTTTTGTATCTTCGCTGCCGAATTTTTAAAAGATGAAAAAGATTGTTTTTATATTGGTCCTGATTGTGATGTCCCTGGCTTCGGTGCAGGCGCAGCGATTCATCGGTTATCTTTCCGCTGGCGCGAACTTCTGCCAGATCGAGGGCGATGACGTGCACGGTTTCTACAAAGTGGGCGTGAACGCCGGCCCCGGTGTCATGCTCCCGCTGGGCCGCAAGCAGAATATGTCCATATCCGCCGAACTGCTCTATGTCCAAAAAGGCTCCTATTGCCCCTACAAGTTTGATCCGTTCGATACCGCGCTCTACGCTCCATCCATGTATGAGGATGTAAACCGCGACATTCCGTTCGATCCCGAGGTGAAGTGCAGAATGGCTCTCGATTACATCCAGATTCCGGTGATATTCCGGTACGAGGACATGCGATCAGGATGCTTTATCGGCGCGGGTTTCGCCTGGAGCCGCCTGGTACGCGCCAAAGAGGTGTACAATGGATTTACACGCACAACCAGTGTGACATCGGGCACCTTCAGGACCAGCGACTGGAATATTCTCGTGGATGCAGGCATACGCCTGTACAAGAACTTGACGCTCAATGTGCGCTGGGAATACTCCTTGGTACCCATCCGAATGATGGATTACAACATCGGCAAATATAACTCATCAGGCAACTTTGAGGTGACCAATCACTGGGTCGGCAAAATGCACAACCATGTGCTCACCTTCCGCCTGACCTATTTCATCAACGAGAAATTCGTTAAAAACACCAAAACCAAAAACGACGGAACGCGTATCGGTACCCCATGGGTGCGCGAAATCCCGGATTATGACAAATAAAGAACAAATATCTCATAAATTATGCATATTAAATCGGCATTTCTGATTCTTTCGGCTTTTGTCATGGTGATGATGACTTCCTGTGACAAAAAGTTGAATCTCATGGCAGACTACAAGGACATCTCATTTACCTATGCTATCCTGAACCAGAAGGATTCCATACATTATTTTAAAATATACAAGGGCTATCTGACTGAAGATAATGCTTACGAGGCTGCCATGGACTGGGAAAACATCTATTACCCGGTGGATTCCATTGAAGTCAGACTGGAGGAACGGTCCGAGAGCGGCACGTTGTTACGAACTGCCATCCTGGACACTACGACAAGAGTGGCAAGGCAGAGTGGGTATTTTGCGTATCCCAAGCAACTGCTGTATTATTCCACATGGAAATTGGATGCTGAAAACTCATACCGCCTGGTCATCAAGCATGTGAACACGGGGAAAGAGGTGTATGCCGAGACTCCCATAGTGGGCAATTTTTCAATCAAAAATCCGCAACAGTCGTGGAATATGAATTCGGACAAGGCCTCCACTATCAAATTCTATGCGGCATCCAATGCTGCTGCATACGATTTGTATTTACACTTTTATTATGTGGAGGTGAATAAAAATACGGGTGCTGTTGCTCATAAGGTAATCACCAAGAAACTGAATGCTGATTTTGTCCGTTCCACCACGACAAGCGAGGTCTCCTATATCGGTTTTGTCCCCAATACCTTCTACAAGCTTCTCGCTCAGAATCTGGAGCCAGATGAAAATGTGACGCGCTATATTGATGCTATTGACGGTGTTCCGTATAATTGCATTCAATTGCAGGTCTGGGCGGCAGGCAAGACCTATCTGGATTATTACAATGTTTCCCATCCGAGCAGCAGTATTGTGCAGAATAGATTGGAATACACCAACTTTGTGTCGGATGACAAGGATGCATACGGCATTTTGACTTCCCGCAACACGTGCTACCGGAATCTGCAGTTTAGTCCCACGGAACACAATGAGGACACCTTGGTGCAAGGTGCGGTCACCAAAGATCTCGGATTTGATTATTATCGTAACTCGCCGTTCTTTCCAACGAATAAATAGTCTCTATTCGTGGCAGCGGTATCCTGATTTGATCAGGTACTGGCGGTGGAAGGACACTCTTTTGGAGAAATTCTTGAAATCCTTTTTGTCGAGCGGCGTCCAAACGCACTCGGATAGTGCGCAGAGTCTGGGCAGCAGCATGAATTCCGCCTGCTCGGGCGTGTTGATGAACTCTGTCCAGAGGTTGCATTGACCGCCCAGGATGTGTTTGGCTTGTTCTTGGGTTAAGCCATCGGGCATGGGGTCGAAGCTGTACGCTTTCTCCAAGGTTACCAGGCCTGTCATGGCCAAAGGCTCCTTATCGGGATCGCCTTGATAGTAGTTGAAATAGCAGTGGCTGGTGGGGCAGAGGATGACGTCGTTGCCGTGCTTGGCGGCGGTTTTGGCTACGTCAAGGCTCTGCCAGCACATCACGTCGCACCGGTTTACCATGTTGTCAGACACGATGTCGTCCCACATGATGGCCGTCTTGCCGAACTGTTTCAGATGCTGTTCCATCTCATTCATGAGCCATTGCTGAAGGGCGATTTCATCGGCAAGCCCTTTGTCCTGGATACGCTGCTGGCACTTGGGGCAAACCTGCCAGTTGTCGTTGAAAGCCTCGTCGCCGCCAATATGGATAAGAGGATAGGGGAATAGTTCCGCCACTTCCGTGAGCACGTTTTTGTAGAAGGTGATTACGTCGTCGTTGCCGGCGCACATGATAGCCTTCGGAGGCCAGTAGGGTCCGACGGCCACCGTGTATGGATAGTCGTCGCAAGCGTATTGCGGGTAGGTGGCCAGAATTGCGCTGCAATGGCCGGGGATTTCAATCTCTGGGATGATGTCGATGTGCCTTGCGGCGGCGTACTGGATGATGTCGCGAATCTGGGCTTTGGTGTAGTATCCGCCGTAAGTGGCCGGTTCGTCTGGCTGTACCGGATGCAGGGTGTCCCAGCTTGTGCGTTCGGGCCGCCATGCGCCGATGGCGGTGAGTCCCGGGTATTGGTCGATCTGGATGCGCCAGCCATGATCGTCGGTCAGGTGCCAGTGGAACTTGTTCAGTTTATAGGAGGCCATCAGGTCGAGGTAGCGTTTCACGAAATCCACATCGAAAAAGTGTCGTGACACGTCGAGATGTGCGCCGCGGTAGGCGAAACGCGGATAGTCGGTAATCTTGGCACAGGGGATATGAAACTCCTTCGAGTCTGCAAGCTGGTCAAGGTAGGCCATCTGCCGGATGGTCTGGAACGCGTAGAACAGCCCTGCCGTTGTGTTCGCCTTGGCAATGATGCGGTTGCGCTTCACCGTGAGTGTGTAGCCTTCCTCACCGATTCCCTTGTCTTCCTTTTTGTTGATTTCAAAGAGAATGTAGTTTCCGTGGCTGCTGCTCTTGTCACCCAGGTTAGGCTTTATCTTGAAAGTCTGTCTGTAAATGTCATGGATGGTTTTGGAGAAGTTTCCGGTCTCCGCCCCCAGGTTCTCGAAACAGAGATATGTCTCGTTGTTGATGGTGAAGCTGCCGCTTTTGGGCGTGCATTCCACCGGCTCCGGGATGATGACGATGATGTTGGGCTTGTGGCAGCTGCATATCAACAGGCTGCAGCAGACCATCAATAGAAGAGTTCTGACGGATTTCATTGTAATTTTTTTTAGGCTGCGAAGATACAAAAATTGACAAATGACGGTTAAAAACTATTTCGTTTTGTATGGGATGAAGTGGATTGATTTCGTAATTTTGCGACATTGATTTAGTGTACTGTGCAATATAAAACCCTTAGTGGAGTTATTATATCAAATTTTTTTGTCATGAAAAAGTTAATTTGTGTCATAATCGGAATGCTGGCGTGCGTTTCTCTGTTTGCTCAGGCGGAGAATGCCAAATATTATATTGAGGGCGACTATGAGATCAGCCGCGGCGATAACAACCAGTTCGTCTATACCCTCTCCAATATCACCTCCAAGGGCATAACATTCGCGCCTGTAAAGACGATTACGGGACACGTGGAGGACGATGAGTCCATTTCTTTTGCTTTCGAGAAAGCCCAGACTGACTATCCCGGCGGTTTTGAAGAGGGACTCAAGTTCTGGAAATGGCAGTATGACGGCAAAGAGTACCGCTGGCAGCGCGACAGCGAGGTCAAGGATGCCCAGCAGCAGTTCAAGACCGATGGCGTGATGGTCGTGATGCTCATTCTCGACTGCAGCACTTCTCTCGGCGAGGTCAACTTCGCCAAACTGCAAAATGCAGCCATCAAGTTCATCGATGTGATGTACAACGCTTCGCCCAACGGTAGCGTGCGCCTCGGTATCATCGGCTTCAACACCATGAGCAATACCGACAAGATGGTGCTCGACATCCAGCCGCTCACCGCCAGCACCAAATCGTCCATGATCCAGTTTATCCACAGTCTTACATTATATAATAATACATCATTATATTATGCCATGCACAAGGGCTCTGATATGATCGGCAATTATGTCTCGTCCATGAGTGCCTCCGACCGAGAGAAATATGATTATGCCTGCATGGTGTCTTTCACCGACGGCTATGACAACCACTCTTCCGACGAGCGCATCGGCATCCCCGACAAGGGCCTCGACAATCCGTATTTCCAGTATGTGCGCGACAATGTGGTGGACAAATTGATTGGTGGAAAAGAGTTGAAGAGCTATGTGATTGCCATCAAGGGCAATGACGTGGCCGAGGATAACCAACTGTACCAGACTGTTTTCAAAGGGTTGGCTTCTGAAAGTCCGTTCCTGCTGGAGGACTTCAATCAGTTGGAGGCCCAGTTTGAGAACATGGCCAAGGAGTTGATGAAACGTTGGCAGAATGTGACCTGCTACGTGCCTGCCGCTTATCGTGGAAAAATCCGCTGGACGCTGGGCGATGGCACTGAAGCTGCCCCTAAGAAGACCCCTGTGACCGAACCCAAACAGACGCAGGCCCCTGAACCCAAGCCCGTCCGTACCAAGAAGAACTTCTGGGGCGTGAACGGAGCTGCTGTGTTTGAATACGCTTCCGCCATGCAACCCATCTTTTATGTGGGTGTAGGTGCCGGTCTTGATTTTGCCGTCCCGAAGGAGAAGGCTGCTATTGGCGGCATGCTCTCCCTCAAATACTGCTTCGGAGGCCCTACGCATGTGCATGCAGGCCCGCTGTTCATTTTCGGCGATTATGAAAACAACACCACATTTATGCTGGGTACTGCCTTGGATTTGCGTTTTCAGACGGCTTCTCCCAAATACATGAAAGTGAATGAGCATCTGGCCGCCAATTACCAAGAACAATGGCTTGGCGACAAATGCGGAGCAGGCGCTACCTTGAGATTAGGTGCCACCACTATTGTGAAGAAACTCTATTTCTTCACTGATCTGACGCTGGGTGGTTATAAGGCCAAATATCAAAGTCTGAAAGGAATATCTGTGACGGGTGCCGATGGCAATGAGATTATAACATATCCGACCACATCTCCGACGCATCTCTATTTCAATGTTTCATTTAATGTAGGATATAGGTTCTAGAACGAGAATAGACTATACCAAGAAGGCCGACTGCGCGATGCCGTCGGCGAACCAAAGACCGGTTGCTGTAAGACAGAGCCGGTCTGTTTCTATGCGGTAGTGCTCCGGAGCGACGTGCGTGCGGAAGTGCTCTTCCAGTGCCTTTCGGCGCAAGCCTCCGAACCGCGCGCCCAGCGCACTGAGGTCCACGCCTGCGCGAGTGCGCAGGCCGAGCAGCAGCGTCTCGTTGTAGAGATCGTCTTCGGTCAGCGTCTCCCTCTCCTCGCAGTCCCTGCCCTGTGCCATGTTTTCCGCGTACTGCTTCAGGTTTGCCGGATTCCATTGGCGACTGTGCCCGTCGAACGAGTGCGCGGCGGGGCCCAGTCCAAGATAGGGCGTGTGGTTCCAGTAGGAAGAGTTGTGCTTCGATTCGAAGCCTGGCACGGCAAAGTTGGAAATCTCGTACTGTTGCAGGGTGGAGTGGGGGAGCATCTCCTGCAGAATTTGGTACTGTTGTGCGGCCAAGTCGTCGTCCACAGGTGCGTGGCTCCGGCGCTCGATTTGTTTGTAAAGGATGGAGTTCTCCTCTGGCGTGAGTGCGTAGCAGGAGAGATGGCGCACGGGCAGGGCGAATGCGGTGCGCAGGTCCTCGCACCAGTGCGCGTTGTCGCGCTCCGAAACCCCGTAGATGAGGTCGATGGAGAGGTTGTCGAAGGCGGCGGCAGCGTTGTTCACAGCCCTCATAGCCTCTTCCGCCGTATGCCGCCGCCCCATGAAGCGCAACACTGGGTCTTGGAACGATTGCACCCCGATGCTCAGTCGGTTGAAACCCAGTGCGCGTAACCCGCGGCAGTACCCCGGCGTAAGTTGCTCAGGGTTGGCCTCTATCGTGAACTCTTGGACATTCCCTAAGTCGAAAGTGTCGGATAACAAGCGCAGGATATCTTCCAGCTCATTGAGTGTCAGCAGGCTGGGTGTGCCCCCGCCGAAATAGACGGTTCGTATGGGATTTTTTCCAAGATAATCCTGGCGTAGCCGCACCTCCTTTCGAAGCGCGTCCAAAAACGATTCTTTCCCATGCAGATTCGCTACTGAATAGAATCCGCAATAGACGCACTTGCTTTTGCAAAAGGGGACGTGGAGGTAGAGCATTGGGGGGTAGAGATTATAGTTAATAGTTGATAGTTGATAGTTGAAGGAATAAATTCCCCTTCTGTTAGAAGGGGTGGCCGAAGGCCGGGGTAGTAATATGATTTTAAATGCTTGACATTTTCTCGAAATGAAGAAATGCAAAATTACACATATTTTTTATATCTTTGCAGTTTGTTAAAAAAAGCGGTATCTATTAACTAAATCTCTTTATATTAATAATTTAAATTTTTACTTATGGAAAACTTAGTAAAGTATGTATGGATCGTGTTTTGCGCATCCATTGTCGCGCTGGGTTTCGCGTTCTTCTTCTATCGCAGAATGCTGAAGGAAGATGAAGGTACTCCCACCATGCGCGAAATCGCCTCTCACGTCCGCAAGGGCGCCATGGCTTATCTGAAACAGCAATACAAGGTGGTGGGCATCGTGTTCGTCATCCTCGCAGTGCTGTTCTTCATCATGTCGCTGTTCGATTTGCAGAACGGTTGGGTATGGTTCGCTTTCCTCACCGGTGGCTTCTTCTCCGGTTTGGCTGGCTTCCTCGGCATGAAGACCGCTACCTACGCCTCCGCACGTACTGCCAATGGCGCACGCCAGAGCCTCAACAAGGGCTTGCAGGTGGCTTTCCGTAGTGGTGCCGTGATGGGTCTTACTGTCGTCGGTCTCGCCCTCTTGGACGTTTCCGTGTGGTTCCTCATCCTCGACTACTTCATTCCCGAAACCAACCATCTCGTCATCATCACTACCACGATGCTGACCTTCGGTATGGGTGCCTCCACACAGGCCCTGTTCGCACGTGTGGGCGGCGGTATCTACACCAAGGCCGCTGACGTGGGCGCTGACTTGGTAGGCAAAACCGAATTCAATATCCCTGAGGACGACCCGCGCAACCCTGCTACTATCGCCGACAACGTGGGCGACAATGTGGGTGACGTGGCCGGTATGGGCGCTGACCTGTACGAGTCCTACGCTGGTTCTATTCTTTCCACGATGGCTTTGGGTGCTGCTGCTTTCGCCTCCATCGGTGCTGAAATGCAGATGAAGTCCATCCTTGCCCCGATGATGATTGCTGCTGTAGGCGTGATTCTTTCCGTAATCGGTATCTTCATCGTCCGTACGAAAGAAGAAGCTAACATGACGGAACTGCTCAAGGCTTTGAGCCGCGGTACCAATACAGCCGCTATCCTCATCGCTGTAGCTACCTTCGCCATCTTCGCATTGGTGTTCGGTACCCAGGATAACATGTGGTGGCACGTTTCCCTGTCTGTGGTGGTCGGTTTGCTGGCCGGTGTCATCATTGGTAAATCAACGGAATACTACACTTCCCAATCCTTCAAGCCCACTCAGAAAGTGGCTGAGTCTTCCCAAACAGGTCCTGCTACCGTGATTATCTCCGGTATCGGCTTGGGTATGATCTCCACTGTGATTCCGGTGCTCACTATCGGTATTGCTATCATTTTGGCATTCTTGTGCGCCAACGGCTTCCAGATCGCTTTCACGCCGGAGAACCTCTCTCTGGGTCTGTATGGTATCGGTATTGCCGCTGTGGGTATGTTGTCCACGCTGGGTATCACGCTGGCTACGGACGCTTACGGTCCTATCGCCGACAACGCCGGTGGTAACGCTGAGATGAGCGGTTTGGATCCTGAGGTCCGCAAGCGCACCGACGCTCTCGATGCTCTTGGCAACACCACTGCTGCCACGGGCAAGGGCTTCGCTATCGGTTCCGCCGCTTTGACCGCTCTCGCACTGCTTGCTTCCTACGTGGAAGAAATCAAGATGGCCCTCATTCGTATCGCCGATGGTGCCAGTAATGGCATGGCCCAGGTGGCTGAGGGCGTGCAGAAAACGGCTGAAGAGCTTGCCAGTGCCAATCTCATTGATTTCATGAGCTGGTACAACGTCTCCCTGATGAACCCGAAAGTGCTCGTGGGTGTCTTCATCGGCTCCATGATGGCCTTCCTGTTCTGCGGCCTCACCATGAATGCTGTGGGTCGCGCTGCCCAGAAGATGGTAGAGGAAGTGCGTCGTCAGTTCCACGAGATCAAGGGCATCCTCACCGGTGAGGGTACACCTGATTACGCTCGTTGCGTGGCTATCTCCACGAAGGGTGCTCAGCACGAAATGCTGCTGCCTTCCATTCTCGCCATTTTGGCTCCTATCTGTACGGGTCTTATCCTCGGCGTGGCCGGCGTGCTCGGTCTGCTCGTGGGCGGCCTTGGCGCAGGCTTCGTGTTGGCTATCTTCATGGCTAATGCCGGTGGCGCTTGGGACAATGCCAAGAAGTATGTCGAGGAAGGCAACTTCGGAGGCAAGGGCTCTGACAACCATAAGGCTACCGTGGTGGGCGACACCGTGGGCGATCCTTTCAAGGATACTTCCGGCCCGTCCCTGAACATCCTCATCAAGTTGATGAGCATGGTCTCCATCGTGATGGCTGGTCTTACCGTAGCTTGCCACTTACTATAGTAGCGCGCTATGACAGATATAAAGAGCACCGGACTCCGGTGCTCTTTTTTTATTGTCAATACTCTTTCCTTTTCCCAGGTTTCCCCATGGTGAACAGACCGTCGCCGGTGGCGGTGAGCACGTAGAGTCCCTTGCGGCGTGCGTAAATGTCGGAATCGTTGGCGTAACGCATGGCAGCAATGGCTACGTACACTACTCACCTTCCATGTGGCAAAAATAATGAATATTTTAATATTAAAATAATGTTTATAAAAAATATTTTTAAATTTCATTAATTGTATTAAGAAAAATGTATCTTTGCAGCGTTAATAAAATAACCATTTTAATTACAAAGAATATGAGAACAAAAGCACATTTTTCGCGGCCATATCCTGATTTCAGGGCTCTGCTGAAATCCGTTATGGAAAGCGGGCGCCGCATGGACGAGAACTACGCACGCTATCTAAAGGATAGGGAAGAGCGTGAGTCATAATTGGATGCTGAGAAAATAGAACGTGATGCAAAATGGGAACAAGAACGTGACGAGTTTAGGAAACGGATGGATAAGATCAGCGCTGACACCAACAGGGCGATCAAGGACATGAAAAACGTGTTCACCACCCAATGGGGCAGGCTGGTGGAGGCACTATGCAAACCTGCGGCACTCAAACTTTTTAAGGATCTCGGCATCGGCATCCACAATATTTACAAAGAAGGAGAATCGATCAAGTCAACTGTTGACGGCGAAGACAAGATGGAGGTCGATGTCCTTCTGGAAAATTGCGATGTGGTAGTGGCTGTCGAGGTCAAGACCACCTGTTCCGTGGAAGATGTTCAGTATTTCATTCAGCAGATGAAACGTTTCAAATTCTTTTTTCCAGGATTCGGAGAAAGAACCGTTTACGCTGCCATGGCGGCCATCAATTACAAGGGGAAATCTGCAGACTATGCTCGGAAGCATGGGCTGTTTACCTTGAAGATGAGCGGCGAGGAGACCTTTACTATGCTGAAGCCGGAAATACCGATGGAATTTTGAGGTGCATTATTTCCCCTCTCTCTTCAATACAATCAAAACCGTGTAGATGAGGATTTTGATGTCCATCTGCAGCGACATGTTCTCAATGTAGAGCATGTCCCAGCGGAGGCGTTCGAGCATCTCATCCACGTTCTCGGCGTAGCCGAACCGGACTTGACCCCAGGATGTTAGCCCTGGCTTGATGCCTAACAGGAGAGGGTAGTAGGGGGCGCGTTCCACAATCTGGTCGATGTAGAACTGGCGTTCGGGGCGCGGGCCAACCAAGGACATGTCCCCGATGAGCACATTGTAGAATTGCGGGGTCTCGTCCAGACGGTACTGGCGCATGAACTTGCCGAACGGGGTGATGCGGGCGTCCTCCTTGGAGGAAAGTGCCGGGCCGGCGTCTTCGGCATTGACGTACATCGAACGGAACTTGATGATGTTGAAGGGCTTGCCGTGGTAACCGATGCGCTCTTGCTTGTAAAATATGGGACCAGGCGAGGATTTCTTGACCTTGATGGCGAGGAAGATATAGAGCGGTGAGAGCAGTATGAGCGCGATGAGCGACAGAAGGATGTCCATGCCTCGCTTGACGAAGCGTTGCCATGTGGGCAGATACTCCGGCGAAATGGAAATGAGCGGCTCGTACAGTACTGAGGAGGTCTTCACCTTGCCCATCAGCACGTCTTGCATGTTGGCGGGCATGCTGATGGTGATGTTGCGGTTGTCGCGGGCCAGCACGATGATCTGTTCCAAATATTTTCGCTGTCCATTGTGCAATGCGATAATCAGCTCCTCAATGTGCCGCTGATTGATGATCTCTTCCAAATGGCTGATGTCTCCCAAACAAGGCAGTTTTTCTTTCATCTCATCCTGATGGTCGGAATCCACTGTGACATAGCCGATCAGGAAGTTGCCAGGGGCAGGGTTCTGGTTCATGACCATGTTGTATGCCTGCAACGCGAATTCATCGCAACCCACAATGATGGTGTTGAAACCGATTTTCCCGCTATGAATCTTGCGGTTGATGCGTGTGGTGATAATCAGACGCGGGACGTAGGTGAGGATGAACTGCCACGAAAAGAGGAACATCATGTATCGCACGTAGTCTTGAGGCTTGGTGACAATGTCGTCCAAGATGAAGGCGAAGAAAAACACCAGTACGCCGATGAGGGTGATACTGAAAGTGGTGACCAATTCAGATAGGCGGGACTTGCGGTAAATCTTGTTGTAGTAGCTGGACAGAGCGTGTAAGAACACCCAATAGACCGGGCATAGCAACATGCCCCAGAAGAACTTGGGGTCGTGTCCGACGGCTTGCAGTATGCCGGAGAAGTTCATGTGCTCGCCGACGTGTTTTCTGTAGAAATAAAAGCATACCCAGGTGAAGAGGGCGGCTGAAATGTCAAAAATGAGATATAGTGCGGTTAGTCCTTTCTTGTTCATGCGGTAGTTTAGACGCTGGGTTCGTAGATGATTTTGATGTTGTCGATATAGAAGTTGGTGTTTTTGTTCTTTTCCCCGATACCGGTAAGAACGATGGACGCCGTGGTCCATGCTGTACCGGTGTAATGATAGCTGCTGATAACCTTGGCCAGGTCAAAATAGATGGTCTTCCATTCCCCGTCAGTGGCGTACATGCCGCCCAAGGAATGGACGGTGTTGGGATATTGTCCGGTGGATAGTTTCAGCCCCACTTCCATGTTTTCGTCAATCTTGTATGTCACCTCCAGCATTACATAGTAGTTGCGTGCGGGTAGTGTGATGTAAGGGGTGGCCACGTCGAAATAGTCGTCGCTGTTCATGGAGATGAACCCGACACTCCGGCCATCGTGATGGTCAGGTATGAACGTGAGGTTGTGCGCAGTGTCGGTAGGGGAGAAGGAGGAACTGTTGATGAAAGTCTCCAAATACGGACAGGTTGAATAGGATGTGTATCTGAAGCTGAGCGGATCGTCGGAAAATGGATAAGTCTCTCCCGGCTTTAGCAGGACTTTTTTCATGAGGACGTTGAAGAACGGATAGCCCATCACCGTGTTTGTCATGCCGGTTTTGCGGAAAGCGGGCAGGATGACAACGGATGCGGTATCTTCGCCGTTCATGTCCAAGACGGGCACTTTGCAGGGCACTTCCCAGCACCCCAGGTTTTTGCCGTTTACATACACGTTCACATGTGTGAAGGTGTGCTGTTGGAAGGCCGATAACTGTTCCTCGTCGTACGAGGTGCCGTGTGTTTCATTGAAATTACTGACATCTACACAGTTGTTGATGTCTTCGGGAGTGATTAGAATGTAGGCCGGTGTGAGATTGGGTTGCTTGCAGGATGCTGCGAGAAAAATGGTCCACAGCAGGAAAAAGTAAACGGTTTTTTTCATAAAAGGGAATTTGCTTGTCTTAACGAAAGAAAAGGCTGATTATTGCTTGCAATGAATATTTTATTTAGAAGTTTATTGTATTTGTTTTTTTGTATTTTTGCACGCTGCAATGTTAACAAGTAATAGTTAATTTTAAATATCAAAACAATGAAAAAAGTTTATTTTTTAAGTTTGATTTTGTGCGCTGTTTTAGGATTGAACGCACAAACTGTGGTCCTCAGCGAGGATTTCTCCGGCATTACGGACAGTAATTCCACTTCAATCGCCTTCAGTCTTGACCAATATACGCAAGTTCCCGGTTGGACTGGCGATTGGGTGTACCCGAGCACTGGAAAGGTGAAAGTGGGCAAGTCCTCCGCAGCAGGCTTTATCCAGACTCCTGCACTGGACCTTTCCGCCAATGGTGGTCAGTTTACCGTGTCCTTTGATGCGAAGGCATGGAGTGGTGATGCTACCAGTTTGATAATTGAGGTGGATGGTACCCCTTACACGATTCCTGGATTGAGCACGACGACTTTCAATTCTTTTTCCATACCTTTCACTGGCGGCACCTCGACTACTACGATCAAATTCCAGGGATTACAGGATAACAGAGCCCGTTTCTTCCTCGACAATGTGGTGGTTGTATCCGAAATGGCCGGTCCGGACTTGGTGCCTCCTTTTGTGGCATCTGTTAACCCGTCGGACAATGCTCTTGCCGTAACTTTTAGCGAAGTAGTGGACGCAACCAGTGCACAAACCGTTGCCAATTACTCTCTTGACAATAATATTTCCGTTACCTCTGCCACTCTGAGCGGCCGCGTGGTGACGCTGGCTGTCAATCCTGCCTTGGTTGAGGGTAATACATACACCCTTATTGTGAGCAATGTGGCCGACACGGCCGGCAATGTGATGACCACCCCTGACACGGTGGTGTTTACATACGGTGTTGCTCCCGAATTCAATTGCGCCACCATTGCCGATTTGCGTTCCAAACTGGATTTCACTGACCATACCGTCAACAACTCTTCCAATGTGGAATACAAACTTACCGGCGAGGTTGTGGTGACCGCCGTGGCCTCATACAACAATCAGAAAGTGCTGCAAGATGAAACCGGCGCCATCCTGGTTTACGATCCGGACAACAAACTTGGTACTCTTGATGTCGGCGACAAGGTGAAAAATATCTATGGTACGCTGACCAACTACTACGGCTTCCTTGAGTTCAAACCCACACAGGCCTACGGCACCTTGGTTTCCATGTTCGAAGATGTTACCCCGATGACCATCACTTTGTCACAACTCAATGATCAGGATTTCATGATTCAGCATCAGGCTGAGTTGATCAAATTGCAAAATGTCTCTTTCACCTCAACAGGTCAATTTGCCACACTCAGCACTTACGAGATTACTCAAGACGGTGTCACGGCTACTGCTGTTTATCCTTATTTCCAGGATGCCAATACCATCGGTCAGGATATTCCTACTGGTATGATCAATATCACGGGCTTTAACTTCTCTACCAGCAAGATTGGCAACACCTATCCAGAGTACAGATACTACATCGTGCCTCGCAGCATGAACGACTTCGGTACGGGCATCAACAGCTATGTTTCTGAAAAAGATGTCACCATAGCTCCTAACCCTGCAGTTGACTATATGAACGTGACGGTGAAGAATGACAACTTCCAGGTCAGCCACTGCTATATTGTGGACATCAACGGTAAGGTGGTTTCCGCACAGGATGTCGAGAACAACAACTTTAGCGTGAATGTCAGCAGCATGGCCTCCGGTCTCTATTTCATTCGTTTGACGGATGGCAAGAGCAATGTCACCACGAAATTCATCAAGAAGTAATCAGGATTTCGATAATAACAGAAAAGGCGGCCATAACGGTCGCCTTTTTTTGTTGGAGATCAAACTGCCTGTTAATTGCACTTGACTCTGAAATAGCTGGTGTAGTTGTTGGGGTAACTGCCACCGTACTCGCTCTGATTAATGTCCAGGCTGGAGCAATGGTCCCTACCAATAACATCCACGAAATTGATAGATGAGTTGTAGTTGGATGTCACACCATTTCTTTCCGTCCACGTTTCGGTACGACAGGTGCAAGTTCTGGTTTTCTCACAAGAACAAATGCAGAAAGCAATAGCTGCGATTGCAGTGAAAAGTAGTAGTTTCTTTTTCATAATCGGATATTGGACTGTTATCGCATTGTCCGCATCGCTTTAAAATTTAAAACTTTGCAAAAATATGATTTTTTTCGAAAGTTATTCACAGGTAAAAGAAGTGATTATACATAGTTTGAAAATTATTTTTTTTAATGGTTGGTTATTCAAAAAAAAGTGTATTTTTGCAGCCGCAAATGAGGGTTGTTAGCTCAGTGGTTTAGAGCGCTGCTTTCACACGGCAGAGGTCATAGGTTCAACTCCTATACAACCCACAAAAAAAAGGGACCTGCTAGGTCCCTTTTTCGATTATTGAAGATCGCTCTTCGCCCGACTTGTCGTTACCAAATACACTCCTATCAAGATGAGTGCCAAGGCCACGGGCTTGTTCCAAGTGAAAATGTCTTGTCCTAATGCGATGGCCACGCAGGCGGTGACCAGCGGCTGCAGATTGCTGTACATGCTCACGGTGGTGGGCCGGATGTGGCGCAAGGCTATCGGCAGCAGGAAATAGGAGGCCACTGTGGCGAATATCAATACCACAAACAGGCTGATATATGCGAAAGGCGTGGCATTCCCGAACACAAGCGGACAGCTCTCGCGTGAGAAGAAGGGGATGCCCATGGGCACGACAATCAAGCTTCCGTATAAGAATATCCACTTCATCATGGTGATGGGGCTGTGCCGCTGCGACACATTGCGCGTGAGCACGAGATATCCAGCGTAAAACAGGATGTTGACCATGCAGAGTATCAGTCCTAAGGCTGTGGCGTTGGCATCGCTGCCCCATGTGAATAGCACAATCATGAGGGCGCCGCCGATGCCGATGAACACGCCGATCGATTTTCGCACCGAGATGGGCTCCTTGAGGAACGCGGCGGCCATGAGCATCACAATGAGCGGACTGGTGGCCGACACCAGTGAAACGTAGCAGGGCGAGGTGTAGCGAAACGCTTCCGAAAAGGCAATGAGCGTGCCCGCCAGCACGATGCCTCCCCAGATAAACACGCGCATGTCGCGCTTTTCAACGCGTACACGTTCCGCCTTGGGCTTGCGCATGTTGACAAGCAGGTCCAATAACCAAAAAGCCGCCGTACCAAATAACATGCGTACGGCGGTGAAAACTTCTGGGGATATATATTGCGGGACAACTGCTTTGGAGCAGTTGGGATTGATGCCGAAGATGACATACACTGCCAATGCGGCCAGATGCCCGACCCATTTTCTGTTTTGGCTCTTATCTGACATAATATCATCGTACGGGCGAATGATAATTCGCCCGTACTGCTAATTTTTCAAGGAAGCGATTTCCTTCACGGCGTTGATGCAGGTGTCGATTTCCTCTTCCGTGTTGAAGGCGCCGATGCTCAAGCGCACGGTGCCATCGACAGGCAGGGTGCCGATGCGCTCGTGGACCAGCGGGGCGCACTGCAAACCGGTACGGCAAGCGATGTCATAGTCCACATCCAGCATGGTGCCCACGTCCATGGCCTCGAAGCCCTTGACGTTAATGGAGAGCACGGGATTCTGGTTTTCCAAGGTAGTGGCGCAATAGACGGTCACGCCTTCAATCTCGCGGAGGCCGTCGCGGAGTTTCTTCCACAGTTTCATCTCCTGGTCATGGATGTTCTGGATGCCTTTTTCCTCAATCCATTTCACGCCTCTGTACAGACCGCTGATGCCGAGCATGTTCATGGTGCCGGCTTCCAGGCGGTAGGGGTACTCGTCGAGGTGGGTGCGCACAGCAGAACGCACGCCTGTGCCGCCGAAGCGGGTTTGGCGCACTTCCACGCCCTCGGCTACGTAGGAACCGCCGATGCCGGTGGGTCCCATCAGGCACTTGTGACCCGTGAAAGCGTATGCGTCAACACCATATTCCAGCATGTTCATCTCCACGGCTCCGGCGCCTTGGCTGCCGTCCACCACGAAGATAAGGCCGTTCTCCTTACAGATCTTGCCGATTTCCTTGATAGGCTGCACGGTACCGATGACGTTGGAGCACTGTGTGCAAACCACCATCTTGGTGTTCGGTTTGATGGCTTTCTTGAAATCGTCGGGATGCACGTAACCAGCCTCGTCGAAGGGCAGGTAGGTAACTTCAATCACGCCGGCCTGCTCCAGGCAGTAGAGCGGACGAAGCACGGAGTTGTGCTCTAACATGGTACTGATGACATGGGTTCCTTTCTGTGCAAGACCCTGGATCAGGATGTTCAGGGAGTCGGTGGCGTTGTAGCTGAAGGTCAGACGACGCTCATCCACCTTGGCACCTCCGTTGAAGAGTTGGGCCAGCAGGCGGCGTGTGTCTGTCAGCAGTTCACCGGTCTCAATGCCGGCGTCATAGCCTGCGCGGCCCGGGCTCACGCCGTGCACGCGGTAAAAGTTGTCCATGAAATCGTAAACCTCTTTCGGTTTCGGGAATGATGTAGCGGAATTATCTAAGTATATCATAACACGTAATTTTAATTGTCTCTAAACACTCGTCTCTAAACTCTCAACTATTTATACCGTTCCCCCAACACTTTGAGCATATCCTCCGTCATGGATGCCAGATTGTACATGGGCTTGAATCCCCATTCTTCGCGGGCGCAGTGGTCGTCCATCTGGTTTGGCCAGGAGTCGGCGATGCTTTGGCGGAGTTCGTCATATTGGTATTCCATCTGGAAGTCGGGAATGTGCTTCTTGATCTCGTTGTAGATCATTTCCGGCTCGAAGCTCATGGCGGTAATGTTGAAGCTGTTGCGATGCACGAGTTTGGTCGGATCGGCCTCCATGAGGTCGATAGCGGCCTTCAGGGCATCGGGCATGTACATCATGTCCATGAAGGTGCCCTTGGCAATGGGGCAGGTGAACTTCTCACCCTTGACGGCAGCGTAATAAATTTCCACAGCGTAGTCGGTGGTGCCGCCGCCCGGCAGGGTTACATTGGAGATGAGCCCTGGGAAGCGCACTGAGCGGGTGTCCACACCGAAGCGTTTGAAATAGTAGTCGCTCAGTAACTCGCCCGTCACTTTGGTTACGCCGTAGATGGTCTTGGGGCGTTGGATGGTGTCTTGGGGAGTCATGTCATGCGGGGTGTCCGGTCCGAAAGCGCCGATAGAGCTCGGGGTGAACAGGGAGCATCCCATCTCGCGGGAGACTTCCAGACAGTTGATGAGTGCGCCCACGCCCACGTTCCAACCTAACATGGGATTGGCCTCGGCCTTGGCGGAAAGGATGGCCGCCAGGTTGTAGATGGCGTCGATCTTGTATTTCTTCACCGCGTCAGCAATGTCCTGTGCGTTTGTTGCGTCAATCTTGCAGGATGGACCGGCTTCGGCCAGTTCTCCTTTCAAGGGGTAAATCATGTCTGCGGCCACTACATTGTCAGTGCCGTATTGTTTACGTAAAGCAGGTGTAAGTTCGGAACCGATTTGTCCACAAGCACCAATAACTAAAATCTTTTTCATTGTATTTAAGAGTTAGATTGTCCTTGTAAAAAAAACGTGCAAAAGTACAAAAAAAATGCAGAGATGCGGCATGTCTGCAATATCCATTATTTTTCTGCATAATGCCCTCTCAAGGAATAAATTAGAATCTGATTCTTGTTTTCGATGGCCCTGTAAATGATTCTGTCTTTACGGTTGATGCGGCGAGACCAATATCCAGTCAAGCACCCTTTCAGTGGTTCAGGATGTCCTATTCCATGTTTGTAATCGCTTTTGATGGAAGAAAGTAGCTGGGATATTTTGTTTTGGGTTCTTTTGTCTCCATTTTTTTGCCAGTAGGCCGCATCTCTGTTTGCGGGTGGCAAAAAAATCATTTCCATAAATCCTGAACATTTACCACTTTGTAATTGCCTTCGTTGTATGCAATGTCCCCTTCCGCAACCTTGTCTAATATCTCAGGGTTGTATGAATCTTCTGGAACATTTTCAACATGAGCGCCCAGTTGTTTGATTTTTTCAATCAGTGCCCAGATGGCACTTTCGTTTTTGTCAAATGTTATGGTTAAGGTACACATAAATAGATGTTTTTTTGTTTAGATGATTAGTGATTCAAAAACGTGCAAAAGTACAAAAAAAAATTAATCCGTATTCGTGTTTTCCTCCAGCTGTCGCCGCAGTTCGTGGATGATGGAGTCCTGTCGGCGGATAGTCTCATCTTTTTTGTCTAAGAGTTCTTCAATGAACTCGTTCTGCTGCTTGATATCGATGGGTTTGCCAGATGATTGTTTGATAATCAGATTGGTCTTCTTTAATCCGTATTCGTTGTGCAGGATGTTCTGCAATTGGTAAACCTGCGTTTCTTCCAGTTGCTGCCCGAACAGAATCAGAGTGATGGTTTGGCTCCGGTGGTGATATTCGCGTTCGGATTTGATGATTTCCGTCTCGGCCAGCATTTCGCTGTTCTGGATTTCGTTGACGAATTTCTGACTCTGCGTGTTGAATGCTGCTTCGCGGATGACGTCGATGGCCAAATAGATGCTGGGTATCAGTACGATGATGGTGAAGATGGTGATGATGCGTTTCACGGCCTTATGGCGTTGCTCGTCCACATAACGAGCCTGAGGAAAGCCCAGCAGGCGCACAGTAACGAAGGTGGCCAGGGCGATGAAGAAAGAATTGATGAAGAACAGGTAGAAGGCACCGAGGAAGTACCAGATTTGGCCAGTGGCAATGCCGTAGCCTGCTGTGCAAAGCGGTGGCATGAGGGCGGTGGCAATGGCCACACCGGAGATAACGGTGATGGACTGCGACTTGCGCGAGGTGGCCAAAATACCTGCCAACCCGCCGAAGAAGCCGATGAAAACATCGAAAATGGTGGGTTGTGTGCGAGCCAGCAATTCCGAACGCGCATCGCTGATTGGGGAAATCAGGAAGTATAGCGTGGAGGCGGCCAGACTGATGAACACCATAATAATCAAGTTCTTGAGGGATTTCCTCAACAGAGGTTCATCGAATGTGCCGATGGCTAATCCCACGCCATTGATAGGTCCCATGAGCGGTGAAATCAACATCGCGCCGATGATGACCGCCGTGGAGTTCACATTTAATCCCACGGATGCCACAATAATGGCGAAAAACAGAATCCACACGTTGAATCCGCGAAACACCACACTCTTGGAGATGGAATCCACCGTGGCTTCGTAGTCTGTATCCTCCTTGATCTGCGAGTATTCCTTGACTTTGCGCCAAAGCACTTTCAAGATTCTGGTAAAGCGGTTGAGTTTTTCGTTATCCATGCGGTCGATTGGGGGGTTATTTCAGCTTTTCAATCAAGGCCTCCAGCGGAAGTGCCTCTTGTGTACCGGTGCTCATGTCTTTGAGGGTGAACGTCTTGTTGTTGCGTTCGTTTTCGCCAGCCATGATGACAAACGGGATGGCCTTGTTGTTGGCGTAGGTCATCTGCTTGCCAATCTTGACATGGTCGGGATAGATTTCGGCGGCGATGCCGGCTTTGCGCACGGCACGGAGCCCCTGCAAGGCGTATGGTTCGTCGTTGTCGCTGAAGTTGATGAACAGGGCTTTCACAGGGTTCAGGATTTCGTCAGGGAACAAGTTGAGCTCGTTCAGAACGTCGTAGATGCGCTCGGCTCCGTAGGAGATGCCCACGCCCGACATGTTCTTGAGTCCGAAGATGCCGGTGAGGTTGTCGTAGCGGCCGCCGCCGGAAATGCTGCCCATGGCCGCCTCCTTGGCCTTCACTTCGAAAATGGCGCCGGTGTAGTAGTTCAGTCCGCGGGCCAGCGTGATGTCAATCTCCACTTCGGTGGTCAGCTCCATGTCTTTCACATAATCCAGCACGGTGGTCAGCTCTTCCACTCCCTTCATGCCGATCTCGCTGTTGGCCAGCAGGGTGGAGAGCCCGGCCAGTTTTTCCGTGTTACTTTGGCCGCCGAAGCAGAAGACGGGTTTCAGTTTCTCTATGGCCTCCTGGCAGATGCCGCGCTCCAGCATTTCGGCGCATACGGCCTCCTGCCCGATTTTGTCCAGCTTGTCCATGGCTACGCAGAGATCTGTGACTTGCTCCGGAGCACCAATTACCTCCGCGATACCGGAAAGGACCTTCCGGTTGTTGATTTTCATCACCACGGCGATGCCGAACTTGGAGAAAATCTCGTCCGTGATCTCAATCAGCTCGGCCTCGTTGATGAGCGAGGTGCTGCCGATGATGTCTGCGTCGCACTGGTAGAATTCGCGATAGCGGCCCTTCTGCGGCCGGTCGGCGCGCCACACGGGCTGCATCTGGTAACGCTTGAAGGGGAAGGAGATCTCGTTCTGGTGCTGCACTACAAAACGGGCAAACGGCACCGTGAGGTCGTAGCGCAAACCCTTCTCGCATAACTTGGTGGCCAGCTTGTTGACCGACATGTCAGGATCGTTGAAATTCACCCCCTGTGTGAAATCGCCGGAGTTGAGAATCTTGAACAGCAGTCGGTCGCCCTCTTCGCCGTATTTGCCCATCAGTGTGGAGAGGTTCTCCATGGACGGCGTTTCTATAGGAAGGTAGGCGTGTCGGTAGAATACCGAGCGGATAGTGTCGAAAATATAGTTGCGCCGCATCATCTCTGCGGGCGTGAAATCTCGGGTTCCTTTAGGAATAGACGGCTTTACGATGTTCATATAGGATAGCGTTGAGTTTTTATTCTTTCAGGCCGCAAAGATACAAAAAACGGCCTAAAATTCCACTTGTATGCCAAAATGTATCTTTCCGGTTTTGAACGAGATAGGGTTGCCAAGTTGCCGGCCAAGCGCGTATTCCAGATAGAAGACGCCGCTTTTGACAGCCAGGTGTACGCCTGCGCCGAAGCCGAAAGGCGTGTCGAAACGGTACTGGTTCTCCATTTGCTGCTCATACACGCCACCGTCGAAGAAGAGGTTGGCGAAGGAGTTCTTGCCGAACAGATACCTGAACTCCAAGGAGTAGAGCAGGTAGGTGGAGGCGTAGATGTCGTTGGGGTTGAAGCCTCGGATATATCCTGGACCTCCAATTTTGAACAATTCGTTGAAGTAGTGCGGCCCCGCGAGCAGGGAGCCGGCCTGCACTTGAGGTGTAATCACAAAATGCTTCCCAATAGGCGCATAGCCGCGCGCGCCCCCGCACACGCGGTAGGTGGTTTTCAGCATGGTTAGATTGTCGTAGAAAGCGGCCTCCACATGCGAGTTCGGGAGGATTTTGCGCCGCCCGACCGAAAGGTCCGCGTGCACGTCCACACCCTTGCGCGGGTTGAAAAGGTAGTCCAATTTCCGATAGTGCACCTTGATTCCGTACAGGGTCTTGCGGAAATCTATGAGACTGCTGTCGCTGTCAAATTGCAGTAGGTATGGATTCAGTACCGATGACGAGGTGTAGTCGAAATATGGCTCAATGTAGCTGTTGTTGAGAAATGCGTAAGGCAAGCCGACATGGTAGTTGAGGTTGAGGTAGGAGGTGTCTTTTTTGTCTAATAAAAACGAGCCTTCCACACCGAAGCGGGTGCGGAACAGATAGGGGAATTTGACGGAGAGGTCCAGATGCTGGGACTGACGCTCGCTACTGTACCAGTGCAGACTGATGCTCTCTCCCTGGTGCAAGATGTTCTGAAGGGCCAGTGAGAGATCGCCGCTGATTCCGATTTTTCCGGTCTTCTCGTCAGCGGGCACCAGCCCTAAGTATCCGTCAAACTGGTTGGTCCTCCGGTTGTTGAGATAGATGTACAGGTAGGCTTTGTCTTTGACGAAAGAGACGCCGGAGGGCTGGACCACCGTGGCGAAAGGCAGTTCCTGTAGCTTTTGGTCCACCGCCTGCATGAGCGCTTCATTGTAGGCCATGTTCTTTCGCAGACCCAAATAGGGATACAGGAAATTCTTGGATAGTTTCACGTCCCCTTTCAGGACGATGGAGTCGAAAGTGACGAAAATATTGGAGTCGATGATAATAATCGGGCGCATGTCGCCGTTTTCAGGGTCGGCGGTTTGCAAAGAGACGGTGGCGAAAGGGTAACCGTGGTTCTCCAGCTGCTGCAGGATGGCTTCGGCGCGGGCAGGATAGTCGGAAACAGGTCCGGTGTATGGAGTTCGGGGCTGTGCATGAAGAATGTTAATACACAGGAGGATTAAAGGGATAATATTTGCAAATTTATAGTTCAAAGTTCAAGATTCAAAATTAGAACGGAATTCATGATTCAAAAAATTCGATTAAAAACACCATCATTTTTGAATTTTGATTATTTTTGCGCGTTTGAAAAAAGAATAACGAAAATGAAAAAGATTATTGTATTATTAGCGGTCTTTTTTTTAGGGCTGGCGGTGCTTTCCGCATGTGATACGCAGCATAAGTGCGCCGCTTACGGCCACTATTCCTATTACCAGCCACAAGACACACCTGAAGAATAATCGGGAATGTCCGATTGCGTGCCTGTCTGCGGGATGAAAAATTGGCTTCTGGCATTTCTGTTTGCCGGAGCCTGTCTTTGTGCAGGTGCACAAGAGGTGGGGGAATATTACCACGATGTGACGCTCAAGGAGTGGAACTGTGAGCTGTTTCTGAATACGGGCGGCTTCGGGGCGGGCTTCCAGCACGGACGCACACCCGATCTCTATAACAAGCATTTCTGGGAGGTGGAGTTCATGTACAACAAACACCCCAAGTCGGTGCGTTCTATCAACGTGCTCTATGAGAGTGTGCGTCCTTGCAGATACGGTCAGTTGTACACCCTCTTCTTCCTCCGGGGCGGCTATGGGTACCAGCGCACCCTGCACACCAAGCCCTACTGGGGCGGCGTGCAAATTAAATACACGCTGTCTGCAGGACCGTCAGTGGCATTCGGCATCCCCAACTATGTGGAAGTTATCAACTACAACACTGGTTTCTCCGAGATAGTGCGTTATGACCCCGACAAGCATAACCTCAACAACGTCATCGGCGGCGCACCGTTCTATACCGGCATTATGCAGACCATCGTGCGCCCAGGTTTCTACGCCAAGACCGGCTTCAACTTCGAGTTTGCAAAAAGCGACTACAAAATCCAGGCCCTGGAAGTCGGCCTCAGCATAGATATGGTGTTCCCGTTTATACAACAGATGGCCTTCAACAAAGCCAAAGCCTTCTACCTCTGCGGATATATCGCTTACGATTTTGGGAAAAGGAAAGGTTATCATTGAGAGACCGGAGACCGAAGACTTAAGACTGTAGACTGAAGACTGAAGACCGGAGACCAACGACTTCCCCCTTTCACCCCTTTCACCCCTTTCACCCCATTCACCTCATTCACCCCTTTCATCCATCATGCCCAACTCAATCAAACAACTTGCCGGACAGACTGTGATTTATGGTGCCACCAATATTCTGGGGCGCCTGCTTAATTATCTCTTGGTGCCGCTGCATACGTATATTTTTGCAGATGCCGCACAGTATGGTGTGGTGGGCGAACTCTATGCTTGGACAAGTCTTTTCATCGTGATTCTCACATACGGCATGGAGACGGCCTTTTTCAACTTTTCACGCGACGAGGAAATAAAGAATAAGGTATATACGACGATTGTCACATCGCTCTTGTTCACCTCCACGTTGTTTATTGTGCTTTGCACCATTTTCAAGGGATATATTGCGGATTTGCTGAAATATCCCGACCATCCCGAGTACATAGTTTGGTTCGCCATTATCATCGGGGTGGATGCCTTGACCTCCATCTTTTTTGCGCGGTTGCGGCATCAGAACAAAGCCATGAAATTCGCGGCGGTAAAGATTACCAATATTCTGGTTAACGTGCTGTTCAACCTCTTCTTCCTGCTGCTCTGCCCGTATCTTCTGAAAAACAATCCCGATTCATCGTTTATTCGTGCTATTTATAACCCTGAGATTGGAGTGGGGTACATTTTCATCGCCAACCTCATTGCCTCCGTGGTGACATTGCTGATGCTCTTTCCCAGTATCTTCAAGCAGAAGTACGTCTTCGACTGGGCGTTGTGGAAGAAGATGTTTGCGTATGCCTTCCCGCTCCTGATTTTCGGTCTGGCGGGTATTGTCAACGAGACGATGGACCGTGTACTGCTGAAGTATTTTTCCGCACAGCCCGACCCGCAGGCCTCGGTGGGGATTTACAGTGCGTGCTACAAGATTTCCATCATGATGACAATCTTTGTGCAGGCGTTCAAATATGCGGCGGAACCCTTCTTTTTCAGCAAATCCAAGGACAAGGATGCCAAGGAAACCTATTCCGAGGTGATGACCGCTTTCGTTTTTGTGTGCTCCATCATTTTTGTGGGGATCATGCTGTATATAGACATCGTCCAATACTTTGTGGGGCCGGCGTACCGGGTCGGATTGCCCATTGTGCCTATCCTGTTGATGGCCAATCTGTTTCTCGGTATCTTCTATAACTTGTCCATCTGGTACAAACTCACTGGGCAGACGAAGTTCGGGGCGTACATAGCCATTTTCGGAGCAATTATTACCTTGGTGCTCAATATCGTGCTGATTCCGCGCTTCGATTATATGGGCTCCGCATGGGCCACGTTCGCATGCTATTGCTGCATGATGGTGGCCTCCTACTTTTTGGGGCAGAAATATTATCATGTGGATTATAATGTCAAGAAGGTTCTGTTCTATATCCTTCTGGCTGTGGGCGTTTATGGATTGAGCGTGCTCATTAACAGTGGGCTGAATGTTGAACGCATGAGTGTGCGCTTGGCGGTGAATTCTGTCATCCTGGTGGTTTACCTGACCGCGTTGGTGGTGATGAACCGAAATTATCTGCGCTCTATGTTGCGTAAAACAGCCTGATCCATTCCTTTTTCAGTCTGGCAAATTGTTGATGATTTTGTGTGAACAAATTTTTTTTGACGAGTTAGGCTCCCTTATCCAGAGGTGTCTATTCCAGTTTTTTATGTAACAAACTGATTATCAATAAAAATTAATTGTTAATAATTTTGTTGATAATTTGAATAAATATTATATTTTTGCACCCAATTTAAAGATATTTAATCTTTTAATGGAGAAAGTGTTGTTATTGTACATATTGAGATCTACTAAAAAGCTCTGGCTGTTTTTAAGTCTGTTCGTTCTTACAATGAGTGGCGTGTTTGCGCAGGCCAGTGCATTTAGGGCGAATTTTTCCGTTACAGATGCCACTTGTTTCAACAATGGTAAGATTGCATATTCTGTTGTTGATGGTAACGGAAATCCAGTGAATTCCGCATACTTGGAAGCGGCTGGACTCTCCAAAATCCGTCTTTATCACAAAGTGCATGAGGCTGACTCAGCCCAATATTCTGCGAGTTTTTATACTGGCGGTGTGGATACATTCCTCATTGATTATGGAACTTATATCGTAGGTTTGGAGTGCTTGCTGGCGGACGGGCATGGCGGTTTCGTCAGACTCGACACCCAGACAGTACTCACTGTCAATACCTCCTATGTCGTACCTGAAGTGTCTGGCATTTTAGTGACCGACTATACGGGTTATAACTTGGGTCTCCATCCGACATTGAGTTGTATGAATTTTGGGCGTGTGCAACTCAAAATGAAAAACGGACGGTTTCCTTACGCCGTCAATGTGGTCAATCATGAAACTTCCCGGTATCTGCGCACGGTGGTTTTCGATGGAAAGCAGTACAGCGGCACGGATGAGAACCGATATGATTATCATGAGTATTACACGATAGATTCTTTGCCGGGCGGGGTGTGGGATTTCTACATGGTAGATGGTTGCCAATACGGGCTCCCGCGCACGACCGAGACGGTGGAGGTGGTTCAATTCCCGTATTTGGATTATGTTGAGATTTATGCATCCTCCGGCAACATGGAGGATAGCAATGTGGTCAAGGTGAACGTCGTGATCAACTCCCCGTACGACTATTATACGGAGATGATTCCGGATTACGTACAATATAGATTCACACACGAAGGTTTTGCGGATGGCCCTTGGCATAATATGCCGTCCATCAACGGAGGCCATATCGTTTTGTACGACACTATCCCCGAGGCCGACGATTATTGCCAGATATGGAATAAGGACATCAGTCTGCAATATAAGATATCTGTCTGTGAAAACCAGGTGATCACGCGTACATTCAAATTGTATGGTCCTAACAGCACCAAATTTGAAAGTCAAGTGGTGGATGTTCAGGATTCGGTCTTGAGCGCGCTGAATTCTTGCCAGGAGACCAAATACTGGCATCGTGATGCCTACACGATCCGTTACCAGTCCTATATGCCGAACTATCTGACAAAAGACGGGGATCACAGCGTGTATCGTCATCATTATACCCATCCGCTCACGTGGATATATGCGGATATGAGCACAGGGAATGTCATCAAGCGGGACACGGTCAGTGCGATCAACCAGAAGAGCTCTTTGGATGCCTCGGAAGTGACCGCCTTGTATGGTCCGCTGCCTCAAAATATCAATGTGCAGCGGCGTTTGGTGGATGGTCATGGTTGTGAATTGTACAGCACGACCGACTTGCTTGAATACAAGATCGGCAGTAATGTGCAGGATGCGTCGTGGAATGTGACTTCATCGGGCGACGACCATTGTTGCAACGTGTTACGTAACGTGACGGTGAAAGGCAATTTCAGTCAGGGCGTGAACGCAGACGGAACCATTATCCGGCTGGTACGCAGCCCTTACAACGACAGGTATAATTTTACGGCGGTATTTCATGCTGCTACGGGGACGTGGGACATTGTAAGGTCGAATGTGCAGAATGTCGCGTTGATTGCCGGATCGGCAGACGGGCGTTCGCTGGAATTGAAAGACTATTGTCTCCCGTCCGGTCCGTATCATTTTCAGATTGTCACGTCTTGCGATTCAGTGGTTATCCAGAAGAGGGTGTCGTTTGGCGCAATTTACAGTGTGGAGCTGACGGAAGAACCGGACTACCATGTGCAAAAGGAATGTATGAACCAATATGTCATATACGATGCCGGACAAATCTCGCGAGTGAGCCGAAACACATCGCCGGTGACGGGACTGGAGATGTTGTCTGTTATCGTTCCGGTGACCACCAGTTTCAAGGTCGTCAGCGGCCCTGTTGGAGGTTATGACGACCGGACATTCGCGCTCCACGAACCGATACGCATGTCCATTCCGGGCACTTACATCGTGAAGATATTCCCGACCACTACCATGGAGCTGTGTGAGGAAACGGCTTTTTATGACACCGTAGTTTTTGGTACCACTACTGTGGAGCATCTATATGCATACGCTCTTTTGTGCGATCACAATTCCTCCGTCGGCAATGTGTATGTGCGGGGTGTCAACGGAACAGAGCCTTATACATATACATTATATAGTAGGCCGAATAGACAAGGCGAAATTTTGGGCGGGAACAATGAAGGCGTTTTCCCTAACATCGCTATTCGTACCGACTCTGCGATGTCGTGCATGATTCAGGATGCCTGCGGAGCCTATTTCCATGTCAACTTTTACCCTCAGTTGCTGGCAGATTTGCAAGTCACTTGGTTCGATGGTGGCTTGAGGGCCATGACTACCTGCGAGGGATCCACAGTTACGGTCCACACTTTGCAGTCCGACAATTTGTTCAGTTATCACTGGTCGGGACCAAATGGTTTTGAGTATGATTCACCCGAGGCTTTTATTTTCGTGCCGCGGGGTGCAGACGATGGCTGGTACAAAGTGACAGTGTTTGAGGGTGGTTGCGGTGCTATCTTGACGGACAGCATTTACCTGGGCGTGAAAACGGCACCCAAGGTCGAAATCAGCCAAAATGCCACCATCTGCCCAGGCGAGGAGGTTCAGTTGATGTTTACCCCCACCAGTTCAGTACCGACATCAATGGTGGATTTTTCCATTGTTTTTGAAACCAGTGAAGGTGTTCAAGTGAAGAATTATAGTTCATTGTCGAATGAATCTGTGGCTGATTACATATCGCCTTTGTTACCTACAAAGGTATATCCGTTAACGATTCAAGATGACGAATGTGGATATGCAATGGCCGATCCGGGAGATACCGTTTTTATCAGTATTCGGGATGAGGTAATCAATGCATGTTCTCTCATAATGCAACATGACAAGGTGTGCTATTAGGAGACGGCCCATCTGGCTGTCCAAGCAGCATTAGCACCACCCTATACGGTTCGCTGGTATGGTGATTACAACCAGACACAATTGCTTCAAGAAGATGTTATCTCGAATTCGGGCGATTGGTCCAAATATGACACCTCCGGCATTGTGCAGCAGACCTTGCTCTATGTCAGTGTGGACAAGGAGGGCTATTGTCCGTCTGTAAACGGTGTTACAACAAACGTGCTCTCTATGGCTGATGGTACGTATTCCATGAACTGTAACCAGTCGTTCCGGCTTTATGATTCGGGTGGAAGGAATGACAATTATTCACAAGGAGAAGTGTTGACGCAGACGTTTGTGTCCACGGACGGCAGACCGATTACCTTGCGGTTTGATGAATTGGATTTGTCCAACACTTCGCACTTGCTTGTCATATCTGGCACGACACTTGATCTGGACAGCATCATGTACGATCTGACGAATCTCAGCAATATCCCTGAGTTGATCATCTCCAATGGCAGAGCCATGACATTGATGTTTTTGGCGGGCATGGTGCCGGCTAGAGGATGGAGCGCGGTGGTGGCCCCGTTGCCAGGTGTCGTCATCGCAGATGCGTATAGCAGAACACACACTGTTTTATATGACGAGGTGTGCCAAAGCCAGTATCTGACTTATACCAATCCGCTCAACATTTCTCCGGAAGTGGCAACCAATGCCGAGATGAATGAGGCTATGAAACGGGTGGGGACGCATGTGTTTTCATACACTTTCGCGGGTGCCGACAGTCATAACTGCGACTCTATTGTCACATTTGTCTTGACGGTAACACCGCCTCCGTTTGTGGACACGACGGTGGTGACTTCCAACTTCCAACTTGACGGGAATCCGTACCATTGGCGTGGCAACGAATATTCCGAAACAGGTCGTTATTCTGTTATCTATACCAGACCTGATGGATGCGACAGTTTGGATATTCTGAACCTTATCGTTTTGGAGATTGACACAACCACAAACGAAATTTGTGTGGGTGACCAAACCACGATGGGTATTATGGTGAACACTCCGCATCTGTCCTGGGGCGACGGGGTTATCCCGGCTGTGAATGCACCAGGTGATGTGCTTTGCACTGACGGGTCCATTTTGAGGGTTGATTCCTTCCTGATGACAGACAAGATTGCGAAAGGCGTGATTTACTATTTGGACCGTACCGGACTGCATGGTAAGGCCATTGCTCTGGAAGACGCACCTGATGTGTATGCTGTCTGGGCCCAAAATCCAAACACACTGTATCAGAGTATCCATGCCAAATCTTTCTGCCCTTATCAGCGGGACGCTTTGTTTGATCTGGATGGATTAGGCAATACCATCATGATCAAGCAGTATGCGGAGCAATCCATAGGCATGGAGTTTTCCTATAATGCGCCTGCGGCTTACTATTGCTACTATTATGATGCAGTCACCAGAGGGGTAAACACTTCGGGGACCTCTGGATGGCACATGCCGGCAATGGGAGAACTTAACCTCGTCTTTGGGAACCGTGTGGCAATTAATTCGACACTCCAGAAACTGAACTCGATAGGTGCCTCTGTGATGGATTTGGGAAGATCCTATTACCTCTCATCCTCCGAAGCGAATGTCAGCCAGTGCTGGCACCTTGATTATTCCGGACACTTTGCCACGAACCTGAAATCCGAAAGACATAAGGTTCGTCCAACCATAGATTTTTAAACTGAATATTAAGAAACAGAAAACTGATAGCATATATGCGATATACATTGTTCAAACGGGTATTCCTTTTTTGGATGGTCTTGACGGCGGCGCTTGGTGTTGCGAAAGCCCAGATTTACCAAATTGGCGATGTATATGTGTTCCCCGACAGCTCTAAAGGTATCATTTGTTATGTCAATCCGGACAACCCTGTGGAAGGCTGGGCGGTGGCCTTGAACGATGTCGGTTGGGTGAGCAAGACAAATAACCAGCAGTACTACATGATTAATGCAGGCTGCACCCTGCCGTCCGGCATGGAGAACCACTTGTATGACAATAATGCCGGTATCGGCCGTTATGGCTTGTCAGAGTGGACCTATGAAGGCAAGAATAACACACATCTCTTGCTGGAATCTGGACAGTCGCCTGCCGCAGAGGCTGTGGACTTTTACAACGGCTGGTACATCCCGGATGCCATACAGATGCGCCACATCTTCGGTCTCCTGCCTTTCATCGAATCTGCTATCGTGGAAGCGGGTGGTGACCCTAATGGTGTGAAGTGGATGTATGAATACAACAACAACCATGGTCATGACTACTGGACTTCTACGAGAGTCAATGGCAACCAGATGCTGGTCGTCAGGGGTAGTCAGTACTTCTATAATCCACGAACTCCGGCTGATCATTCCGTAGCATTGAATAGTAACAATTCTACCAAGAACTGTATTCGTGCCGTCCGCGACTTCGGTACGGATGCCTATGCTTATTGGGTTGACAAACCCAAGAGCGCCAGTATGACGGTCAACCCCACAGTGAACACCTCGTATGATGCATATGTTATCTTCAATAGTGACACCATCCGTGTGACCAGTTCGGCCATAGTGCATGAGAAGTACGACAAGGATACCCTCTATGAGGTTGTTTGCTCTTCTCCCAATCCTTATACTTCGGTGGTTAATCCGAATTTCACGGATCTGGATATTTCCCACGTGCAAGATTATACGCCCTATCGGGTGACTTTGCAGACCGTTCATGGTTGTGACAGCATCATTACGCTCATGCTGAAAGTCAATCCTTCGTATGAGTTTACAGAAAGTGCGTTTATTTGTCAAAATGCCGCTCCCTATTTGTGGCGCGGGCGCACACTTAACGCGAGTGGGGTGTACTATGACACGCTCAAAACAGTATGTTGTGACTGTGACAGTGTGTATGTGCTCAACCTGACGGTAGCCCCGCTGCCGGAGATGACCATTACCCCGGAACATCCTGTTATGTGTGCGGGAGGCAGTGTTGAATTGTCCGCCAGCGCAATCAATTGTTCCGATTATTCGGAACCTTTGACAGAGAATTTCGAAGGTGTGACAGGGACTGACCAAGATATTACGAGCAGTTTGTCCACCCTTACCGACTTTTTCAATTCCGGTCAGAAAGTCTTTTCTGCTGGGAATGGTGTTGTCAGGTTGGGAACAGGCAGCGTTTTTGGACAGATTGTTTCCAAACCTCTGGACTTGTCCGAAGATTTCACCCTTGATTTGAGTATGAAGGGTTGGATTAGAACTGGATCGTCCGAACCGGCTGCTACGAGAGTCAGGGTTGCAGTGGATGACGTCTATGCGGACACTGTTACCGTTCAGGGTAGTAATCAGAACAACCCTGGAAGCTTTGAGACCTATTCGCTCAATTTCAATGCGGCCACTGCTTCTTCAGTTATCAAGATCGAGGCCATCGATGAGGTCGCTCCCGGAAGCCCATACGCCGAAGAACGGTTTTACATTGATTTCATGCGCATTTCGAATAACTCTCCTTGTGGATTTGAGTGGTACGACGGTAATAGCTTGTTGTCGTCCGCTTCATCTGTGACTGTTCATCCTGTTGCCACGAAGGAGTATTATGTTGAAGTGACGAGCGCTGCCGGTTGTAAGAAAAGAGATACCGTTGAGGTTGATGTGCATGATCACTTCTACGTCGATACATTCGCCACGGCTTGTAACAGTTTTACATGGCATGGGCAGACCTATAAGACCAGTGGCAATTATGAACGCTGGTTGACTTGTCAAGCAGGTTGCGACAGCGTGGTGACCCTGCACTTGACCATTGTCCATAGTAATACGGGCGATACGACGGCGTTCGCATGCGGCAGTTTTGACTGGTATGAGCACACGAACATCACTTCCAGTACGGATGCCCTCACTCATACGTTTACGAACGCTTCCGGTTGCGACAGCGTGGTTACCTTGCATTTGACCGTGGGGCACAGCAATACAGGCGATACGACAGCGTTTGCTTGCGATAGTTTTGATTGGTACGAACATCATAATATCACTTCCAGTACGGATGCCCTCACTCATACGTTTACGAACGCTTCCGGTTGCGACAGCGTGGTTACCTTGCATTTGACCGTGGGGCACAGCAATACAGGCGATACGACAGCGTTTGCTTGCGATAGTTTTGATTGGTACGAACATCATAATATTACTTCCAGTACCAATGCCCTTACCCACACATTTACCAATGCCTCCGGTTGCGACAGCGTGGTGACTTTGCATTTGACGGTTGGCCATAGCAACACGGGCGACACGACGGCGTTTGCCTGCGACCGCTTTGACTGGTACGAACATACGAATATCACATCCAGTACGGATGCCCTCACCCATACTTTTACGAACGCATCCGGTTGTGACAGTGTGGTGACCCTGCATCTTACCGTGGGGAACATAGTAACGGGCGACACGACGGCGTTTGCCTGCGGGAGCTTCGACTGGTACGAACATCACAATATCACATCCAGTACGGATGCACTTACCCATACGTTCACCAATGCCAGTGGGTGCGACAGCGTGGTGACGTTGCATTTGACCGTGGGCTATAGCAATACGGGCGACA
>R23__coassemble_19_pt1 | contig 129803 bp, 91 predicted proteins | sample R23__metabat2_high_PE_022 | metagenome-assembled genome bin R23
TGTTACCTCATTGGTTTTTGAGACCAACGCGTCTACCTATTCCGCCACTTCGGCTTGGTATGGTTGGCTTCGACAAGCTCAGCCAACTTTGACAAGCTCAGCCAACTTTGACAAACACAGCCAACTAGATTGAGCTTGTTGGAATCAGGCGGCAAAAATACACTTTTTTTTGATATACACCACCCGACTATTCAATTATTGCCCTATCCACCCTTGAATGGTCTCAAGCGTGGCGGCGGGAACATCCAGTTTCAGCTTCTTGCGCATTCCGCCCAAATCGTTCAGCAACTTGTTCGGATTAGCGTTTTTCAGCTGGTCAACGGTGAGAATGTTGAGCTTTTTCAGCGCGGGAATCCAGGCGGCATCCATGCCCAAGGCTATGAAATCCTCGTCTTTGCTGACCTCCTGCTTCTTCTCCGGGCGCATCTGCGGGAAGAAGAGCACATCCTGAATAGAAGGCGAATTGGTCATGATCATAGCCAAACGGTCGATGCCAATACCCAAACCTGCTGTCGGCGGCATACCGATTTCCAGTGAGCGCAGGAAATCCTCATCCAATACCATGGACTCCGTATCTCCTCGCTTGCCGAGTTCCAGTTGGTCCTCAAAACGCTTACGCTGGTCAATCGGGTCGTTCAATTCGGAGTACGCATTGCAAATCTCCTTGCCGTTGCACATCGCCTCAAAACGCTCTGTAAGGCCCGGTTTGGAGCGATGCTTTTTGGTGAGCGGCGACATCTCTATCGGATAATCGTAAATAAAGGTCGGCTGGATGAGCTTCGACTCACAAGTCTCTCCGAAAATCTCATCGATGAGCTTGCCCTTGCCCATGGTGCTATCGACCTCCACACCTTGCGACTGCGCGAACTTGGCCAATTGTTCCTCATTCATTTCGGAAATGTCGGTGCCAGTAAAATGCTCGATAGCCTCAAACATGGTATAGCGCTTCCACGGGCGCTTGAAATCGATGATGTTCTCCCCTACCTGCACCTTGGTATCGCCGTGCAACGCCAGGGCGATCCTCTCCACCATTTCCTCCACCGTATTCATCATCCATTCGTAGTCCTTATATGGTACGTACAACTCCATCTGGGTGAATTCCGGATTATGGAAACGATCCATACCCTCGTTGCGGAAGTCCTTGGAAAATTCATACACGCCGTTGAAACCGCCAACAATCAGTTTTTTCAGATACAACTCATCGGCAATACGCAAGTAAAGCGTCATATCCAATGTGTTGTGGTGGGTCTTGAACGGACGGGCGGCTGCACCACCGTAAAGCGGTTGCAGAATCGGTGTTTCCACCTCCAAATAGCCTTTCTCGTTCAAATAGTTGCGCATGGTGTTCACCAGCAGTGTACGCTTGATGAAGGTGTCTTTGATGTGAGGATTCACGATAAGGTCGATGTAACGCTGACGATAACGTTGCTCCGGGTTCTGGAAAGCATCATACACCACTCCATCCTTTTCTTTCACGATGGGCAGTGGGCAAACTGATTTGCAGAGGATGGTGAACTCCTTCACATGGACACTGATTTCACCCGTTTGTGTGACAAACACAAAACCCTTCACGCCGATAATATCGCCAATGTCCAGTTTCTTGAACACACTGTTATACATTGTTTTGTCTTCACCCGGACAAATCTCATCACGTTTGGCATACACCTGGATTTTGCCCACGGCATCCTGAAGCACATAAAACGAGACCGCACCCATGATGCGCTGGCTCATGATACGTCCGGCAATGCTTACCTCTTGGAATTTTGTGTTGTCTTTCGGGAATTCCTCAAGAATTTCTGCTGTGGTGGCATTCACTTCATATTCGGCTGCCGGATAGGGATCGATGCCGAGATTCAATAAGTCTTCTAATTTCTTTCTGCGAATGATTTCTTGTTCGGATAATTCTGGCATAACTATTTGTGTTTAGGGTTGCAAAAGTACAAAAAAAGCAGGTGTGTATGGATTTCCAGAGCATAAAAAAAGAGACCGGAATTCCGGTCTCTTTTTTATAGGAATTCGTCAACGGATTATCTAACCACAACTTTCGTGGTGTGATTGTTGACTTTCAGCATGTAAACGCCAGCCTTCATGTTGGAAACATTGATCTTGGTGGTGTTCACGAATTGCTCGCTGTAAACCTTCTGGCCAACCAGGTTGAACATTTCAACGAGAGTTTTCTCATTGGTGTTGTTGTTCACCGTGATCTCGGTGGTGGCAGGGTTAGGATAAATGGTAACATTGTTCTTGTCCATTTCTTCCACGTTCACGATAGCGCAATCGTCGCAAACAGCGTGGAGACCGATGTAAGTATGATATCTTTCACGAACCCAAAACAGGTCGGGTATAGCTGTAGCATACCAGTTGTGCGTTGGATCAAGAGTCCAGTCATAACATGTGCTGTAATTCATGTTCAAGTCGTTCTTCGGAAGCTCACCACCATCGGTGTATTCGTCACGAGGATCTTTCGTAGCGTAGAACATGAAACGGCGGCAGGTAGTGTCGATAACCGTGTGACCAGTAGTACCAGGGATGAAGGTGTAGAACACAGCCAGTCTGTTGCAGCTGAGGTTGGACATTCCTTCAGGAGTTTCAAATACGATATCTTGCCACTTGCTGGATGTGTCAGATTGATGCAACAGGAAAGTTTGTTCAAAAATCTGAACGTTAGCATCCAAATTGTCAGTACCACCCCAAGGAGAGTTGGACATTGTCGGCATGCATGTGGTAGGATCGATAGGCAACCAAAGAGCACCACCAAGCCAAAGGGTATCAAGAGTAGCCTCATCTACGTGTAAGTAATTATGTACACCCTCATTGTCAAGGTTGATGAGATACATAATCTTCAATGTATCCACAACATCAGCAGGAACGGATTCGCCATCCAAGTAACCATAAACGAGCTCCAAAGAGTCGATGGAATAATTGGAAGTGCCCCACAAAGCGGGAACATTGGAGAATGTGGAACCATAGTAGAAGGTCTCCCAGCAGGAGTGTGTCCAGTCATACACGTGACCAGTAGCTTGGAACTGTGCAGGGGACGGATCGGAGTTGTTCCAAGGAAAATATGCGTTGGTGTCTTTACACATGATAACACCTGCTGCATCCAAACCATCAGGCAACTGCATAACGTTTGCAAGACCCTCACCGTACTCAAACCAGAAAGAAGAAGCAGCGTTTTTGTCTTGAATGCTGTTCGTGGTTTTCTTCACGAATTTGCTGGAAATTCTCTCAGGAGCAGATTTGATAGTAGCAGGAGCCACTTGAACATGTTGAGCAAATGATGCCATGACAATCATCATAGCCATTAAAAATGTAAATACTTTTTTCATTTGTTTAAGATTTAATTTATACTAAAGTTTCTTTGCTTCATTTTTTAGAGCCTGCAAATATACATTTTTTTTGTTATGCGGCCAAATTTTGAAAAAAATTATGTTTTATTAAGACTCTTCCGAGAAATTGTCAATCTCTTCTCGCAGGTTTTCGATAATGAAATTCTGCCGTTCAATGGAGTTGTTGCCCATATAATACTCGATTATCGCATCAATATTGGCTTTCGGGTCCAGAACCACCGGCTCCAAACGGATGGCTTTTCCGATAAAACCTTGAAATTCCTTCGGAGAAATTTCGCCTAAACCTTTGAATCGGGTGATTTCCGGCTTGCCACCCAATGACTTGATAGCCGCCAGTTTCTCCTCTTCCGAGTAGCAATAATGTGTTTTTTGCTTGTTGCGTACGCGGAAAAGCGGCGTTTGCAACACATACACATGCCCGGAGCGCACCACATCGGGGAACAGTTGCAAGAAAAAGGCCAGCAACAGCAGGCGAATATGCATGCCATCGACATCGGCATCGGTGGCGATTACAATATTATTATAGCGCAACCCTTCCAACCCGTCTTCCAGATTCAAGGCAGCCAATAGCAAAGCTAGCTCCTTGTTCTCGTATATGGCACTTTTCTTCTTGATGATGTTCGCCGGCTTGCCCATCAAGCTGAACACTGCTTGCGTGTTGGCGTCGCGCGACTGTGTGATGGAACCGGAAGCGGAAATACCCTCCGTAATGAAGATGGTGGTCTCCAACCCACGCGGATCGTTGGTGTTGAAATGGTATCGGCAATCGCGCAACTTGCTGTTGTTCAAGCTCACCTTCTTCTGCAATTCTTTCGACTGTTTCTTCAGATTGGCAATCGCTGTACGCTCTTTTTCAGCTTCCTGTATTTTTTTCAAGATGATATCCGCCACCTCCTGATGCTTGTGCAGATAGTTGTCCAATAACCTGCCAATCATCTCGTTCACATAGTACCGGACAGTTTGACCTCCAGGTTCCATGTAGTCGGAACCCAACTTGGTTTTGGTCTGGGAATCGAACAGCGGATCCTTGATTTTCACCGACATGGTGGCGCAGACGGAGTTGCGCACATCGCTGGGCTCGAAGTTCTTTTTGTAGAAATCGCGGAAAGTCTTTACGATGGCCTCGCGCATGGCCTGCTGGTGCGTGCCCCCGTGGATCGTGTATTGGCTGTTCACGAAAGTGTAGTAGTCCTCGCCATATTTGCGGGTGGTGTGCACCATGGCAAACTCGAAGTTCTCGTCGTGAAGATAGATAGGCTCATACAGGCGGTCGCTGCCGGTTTCCTTGTTCAGCAAGTCCAGCAAACCGTTTTTGGAATAAAACTTCTGACCGTTGAAATTAATCGTCAGTCCGCGGTTAAGATAAACATAGTTCCAAAGTAGATTTTCGATGTATTCGGTGTACCAGTCGAAGTTGACGAAAATAGTATCGTCGGGCAGGAAAGAGGCCATAGTGCCGTTCTTCTCGGTGGTGTCCTCAATCGGATACTCTTTTATCAGCTTTCCTTTTGAAAATTCCGCTCTTTTGATCTTTCCGTCGCGCACACTCTGCACCAAAAGACTGGTGGAAAGGGCGTTGACAGCTTTCACACCCACGCCGTTCATACCAATGGAGGTAAAATCGCCCTTGAAGTTCCGGCCAGTGTTCATCTTGGAGTAGCAATCCACCACCTTGTTCAAGGGTATGCCGCGGCCGTAGTCGCGCACGGTGACACGTTTTTCTTTGATAGTCACTTCAATAGCCTTGCCGTAGCCATTCATAAACTCGTCAATGGCATTGTCCATCACCTCTTTCAGCAGCACATAAATGCCGTCGTCATGGGAGGAACCGTCGCCCACCTTCCCGATATACATACCGGGCCGTGTACGGATATGGTCATCCCAATTCAGAGTAATAATAGCGTCGTCTTTGTATTCTGACATAAATGGTTAGTGGTTTTTTCAATGGGGCGCAAAAATACAAAAATTTCGGATGTGTTGGAAAGGGCTTCTGTGTTGGGAGCCATCTGTGATGAAGCAGATGGGATGTTTACTGGAAATTCTTTATGAATAACAAAAAAAATGTTATTTTTGCCATTAATCATTAAAACAAAATAATCATGTCAGACGAAAGATTTCAAAACCAGTATCGCATCCCGTCTGCCCGCGCCAAATGGCACGATTATAACGGAGGAATGTATTTCGTGACCGTATGTACACGGAACAGGAAACATTTTTTTGGAGAGATTCATAATGGGGTAATGCATTTGACGGAGATTGGGAAATACACGCAGGATTGTGTCCAAGATATTCCATCACACAATCCATACGCAGAAATTCCATTATTTGTTATCATGCCAAATCATATTCATTTGGTTGTAACAATCGACGGTGGGGATTGTAGAGACGTGCCATGGCGCGTCTCTACATCGCCCTGTCACCGTTTCACCGCAAACGTCGTAAATGAAAAAAATTTACCTTTGCTGTCGTTTAACAAGTTGTGGCACTTTTATGTTTTTTTGCGTCTTAATAAAAAGTAAATGTTATTAATTAAGAATATGAAAAATATACGACTGACAATCATTTTTCTTGCACTTTTACTGTCGTGTGGACACGTTTGTATGTCTCAACAGTCAGACAAGCATATTTTGAAGACTCAGCAGGAGATTAGCTTGTTTTTTGAAAAATATGATGAGATTTATGATGTGTATTATGACTTTTACAAAAACAAGCAGTTCGATAAGGCGATTCACTCGCTAAAAGAACTTGTTACATTCTTTGACACAACTGCTATTGACAGTCAGTGGGTGGATGCCAAGATCTACAAGGAAGAAATGACAGCCGATGTATATTATAATCTTGCTTGTTGTTACGCATTGACGACACAAAAGAAACTGGCATTGGAAACACTGGAAAAATCCATACGTGTTGGTTACAAGGATTATCGTAATATGCTTAACGACAGCGATTTTGAGAGTATCAGAGAAGACAAGAAATTCAAATCCTTACTTGAAGAGATTAAGCAATATGACCGATTGACGATTTTGCAAAATTCGTCTGCCTATATCAAAGATGACAACGATTCGCTGCCGCAATTTGTTTATCAGGATTCTGGAGACTATCGTTTGTTGAATGTCAGAAAGTTTTTTGATCTGGACTCCGTTGCCGGTGACGGTGACGAGATTTCCAAGATCCTGAATATCCTTCATTTCGTTCATAAAGCTATCCGGCACGATGGGGGCAATTTCGCGCTGTGTGAATTTGATGCTATCGACATCTACAATTATCACAAATCAACGGGAAAAGGTGTCAATTGCCGTCATCTGGCTATTGCTTTGAATGAGATGTATCTTTCGATGGGCATACCGTCGCGATATGTGACCTGTATGCCATACGATGAGAAAGATCAGGATTGCCACGTCATCAATGCGGTTTGGTCGTCACAATACCAGAAATGGATTTGGATAGACCCCACTTTCGAAGCATACGTGAAAGACGAGAATGGTAATTTCTTGAGCATTCCGGAAGTGCGGGACAGACTGATTGAAGGTCGGCCTCTTTTCCTGAACGAGGATGCCAACTGGAATTATGAGAACAAGCAGACAAAAGAGTATTATCTGGAAAGCTATATGGCCAAAAACCTGTATTGGTTTGATTGCGTGACAAATTGTTGCTTCAATCCGGAGAGCAGATACAGATATGTGGAGAATAAACACGTGGTTTTAACACCATCAACATACGAAACGCCATCAACATACGAAAATTCCAGCGATTGGGCCGTTATCACCCACGATGCCGATTATTTTTGGCAAGCTCCGACAAAATAAACGTATGCAACAAATAAGGAGCGAATGGTTGTTCGCTCCTTTAATGTGATTTTGTCGTTTTCGGTCCGCAGGGGCGAATAATTATTCGCCCCTGCAATTGTCGTTCCATTACAATCTCTCAATCTTCACCCTAATTTTCACATCCTCCAAATCCATCTCCACGCCGTCGGAAACCTGGGTAGTGATGGTCAGGGAGGTGCAGAGGGTCTCGTTGCAGATGTGCTGCTCGAAGGCCTTCAAAGCGGGGGTGATGACCTCGTTGTTCTCCACGGTGATGGCGATCTTGTCCAGCACCTCAAAGTTGTTCTCCTTGCGGTAGGTCTGCACCAGCTTCACGAACTCGCGGGCGTAACCCTCGTTCTTCAGCTCCTCGGTGACCTCGATGTCCAAGGCCACGGTGAGCGCGCCGAAGTTGGCCACCACCCAGCCGGGGATGTCCTGCGCCTGGATCTCCACATCGTCGGTGGTGATCTCCACGGGTTGTCCTTCAATCTCAAAGTTCATCACGCCTTCTTTCTCCAACTGCGCGATTTCAGCTTGCGAGAAGCCAGTGATGCGGGCGGCCACGAGCTTCATGATCTTGCCGTATTTCGGTCCCAACTTCTTGAAATCGGGTTTGATACGCTTCACGAAGACGCCGTCCTCGTTGCTGACGAACACCAACTCCTTGACGTTGACCTCGTGCAGAATCAAATCCTGCACCAACGAAATCTGCTGTTTGAAATGCTCGTCCATCACGGGAATCATGATCTTGGACAACGGCTGACGCACTTTCAGGTTGGTCTTCTTACGCAAAGCCAACACCATGGAGCTGAACTGCTGTGCAAGCTGCATACGCTCTTCCAACTCTTTGTCAATCAGTTCTTCGTGTACTTCGGGATAGTCGGCCAAATGCACGGACTCGAACGGTTCCTTGCAGGTAATGGTGTTGAGATCCTGATAGAGCTTGTCCATGAAGAACGGCGCAATCGGCGATGCAATCTTAGCAATAGTCACCATGCAGGTATAGAGCGTCTGATAAGCGGAAATCTTGTCCTCGCTGTATTCGCCCTTCCAGAAACGGCGGCGACAGAGACGCACGTACCAGTTGCTGAGATAAGCATCCACAAAGTCCTGAATCTCACGGCCCACCTTGGTCGGCTCGTAGTCGATGTAGTTCTCCTGACAGTGCTTCACCAACGTGTTCAGCTCGGAGAGAATCCAACGGTCGATTTCGGGACGTTTTGCGAACGGAATCTTGTCCTCCTTATATGTAAAACCGTCAATATTGGCATATAATGCGAAGAAGTTGTAGGTGTTGAACAGCGTGCCGAAGAACTTACGCTGCACCTCGCCGATGCCCGCTTCGTCGAACTTGAGGTTGTCCCACGGGGAGGCGTTGGTAATCATGTACCAGCGCGTGGCATCTGGACCGTACTTGTGGATAATCTCAAACGGATCCACAGCGTTGCCCAAACGCTTCGACATCTTGTTGCCGTTCTTGTCGAGCACCAAACCGTTGGAAATCACGGACTTGAAGGCCACGCTGTCGAACAGCATTGTGGCGATGGCGTGCAGCGTGAAGAACCAGCCGCGCGTCTGATCCACACCCTCCGCGATGAAGTCGGCGGGGAAGTTGGTCTTGAAGAACTCAGAGTTCTCGAACGGGTAGTGCAACTGGCTGTATGGCATAGAGCCGGAGTCAAACCACACGTCGATGAGGTCGCTCTCGCGGTACATCTTCTGCCCCGTCGGGGAAACCAGCACGATGCTATCCACGTAGGGTTTGTGCAGGTCGATGTTGTTGTCGTAGTTCTCCTGCGACATATCGTTGACCTTGAAGTTCTTATACGGATTCTCGGTCATGAAGCCGGCAGCGATGGACTTGTCAATTTCGGCCATCAGCTGCTCGATGGAGCCGATGCAGATCTGCTCTTTCTTGTCCTCGGTGGTCCAGATGGGCAGCGGTACGCCCCAGAAGCGGGAGCGGGAGAGGTTCCAATCGACGAGGTTTTCGAGCCAGTTGCCGAAGCGGCCGGAGCCGGTGGCGGCAGGCTTCCACTTGATGGTTTTGTTCAACTCCATCATGCGCTCTTTGTACGCAGTCGTCTTGATGAACCAGGAGTCGAGCGGATAGTAGAGCACGGGCTTGTCGGTGCGCCAGCAGTGCGGGTAGTTGTGGGTGTGCTTCTCGCTCTTGAAAAGCTTGCCCTGCTCCTTCAGCATCACCACGATATCCACATCCAAGGATTTATCCTTCTCCGTCTTGGTGGGGTCGTAGGCGTTCTTCACGAACTGGCCGGCGTAAGGACGGTAGGCCTCCACGTCCATGCAGTTTTGGACAAATTCGGGGTCGAGGTCCTCGATACGGTAGAACTTGCCGGTGCGATCGACCATCGGCTGGCGGATGCCGTCCTTGTCGATCATCACGAGCGGCGGGATGCCTGCGGCGGCGGCCACACGCTTGTCGTCGGCACCGAAGGTCGGGGCGATGTGCACGATACCGGTACCGTCTTCCGTGGTGACATAGTCGCCGGGGATGATGCGGAAGGCGCCCTCGCCGGGGTTCACCCACGGGATGAGCTGCTCGTAGGAGATGCCCACGAGGTCTTTGCCCTTGAACTCCTTCACAACCTCCAGGGCTTCCTTGAACATCGTGGAAACCAACGCTTTGGCCATCAGGATATAGCAAGGCTGTTCGTTGTAAGGATGCACGGTCTTCAGCATCACGTAGTCGATATTCGGACCCACGCACAGGGCGGTATTGCTCGGCAACGTCCACGGGGTGGTCGTCCAAGCAATGGCATATGCTGGAAGTTGGGTATTAGGTATTAGAAGTTGGGAATTATTATCAACTTTTAACTTGAACAGTGCGACACATGTCAGGTCTTTCACGTCGCGGTAGCAGCCGGGCAGGTTGAGCTCGTGGGAGCTGAGGCCGGTGCCGGCAGCGGGAGAATAGGGCTGGATGGAGTAGCCCTTATAGAGCAACCCTTTCTTGTAAAGCTCTGACAGCAAATACCATACGGTTTCGATGTACTTGTTGTCGAAGGTGATGTAAGGGTGTTCGAGATCAACCCAGTAGCCCATCTCGCGGGTGAGCTCGTCCCAGCGGTCCTTGAACTTCATCACTTCGCGGCGGCAGGCCTTGTTGTAGTCCTCCACGGAAATCTTCTTGCCGATGTCCTCCTTGGTGATGCCGAGGGTCTTCTCCACGCCGAGTTCCACGGGCAGTCCGTGCGTGTCCCAGCCGCCCTTTCTGCCGACGTACTTGCCGGTGAGGGTCTGGTAGCGACAGACGATGTCCTTGATGGTGCGGGCCATCACGTGGTGGATGCCGGGCATACCGTTGGCGGACGGCGGTCCCTCAAAGAAAACGAACCGTTCGCGTCCCTCGCGGGTCGATAAACTCTTGGCGAAGATATCGTTGTCTTCCCAATATTTTTTCATTTCCTCTCCAATAGCAGGGAGATTAAGACCTTTATATTCAGTATATTTCATCGATAAATAGATTTTTCCAAAAAACTGGCAAAGATAAAAAAATTTTGTTCATTATATCCTTTGCAACCACTGGTTCATGAACCGGTCATAAACAATGTAGCCGTTGGGCGTTTGATAAAGCAACTCTTTGTCATTCAAAACCTCCAAGGCGGTTTTCACACTGCTGGCGCCCGGCAAACCATGCTTCTTGATGAACTCTTTGCCCATGGGCTGTTCCACCAACCCTTCTTTGGCCACAGCTCGGAGCAATGAGAACTGGTTTTCGGTAAGGAATGACACAATGCTCTCATACTGAGGCGATTTGCTCTCCACGACATTCAATATCGTTTCTCGTAGTTGCGCGGAAGACGACACGGACTTGAACTTTTCGTAGAGTCTGTTCAAAACAGATTGGATATACCAGGTATAGCCATCGTAGATGTCGTTAAGTTCATGAAACACTTCACGATCCAGCATACCCTTTCTCGCCTCGAAAAACCGGTTGGCAAATTGATAGTAAATCTCTTCGTCAAGAGGCGCAAGATTCATCATATCAGTGCTTTGATAGAATGGCCGTTTGGGTGAAGCGAACATCTCGGACATAAGGTGCTTCCTACTCCCCGAGAAAATGAAATGGATGTTATGCGAGAACTGGATGTAGGACCGGAGCATCGCATCGGTACCGGATTCGGGATATTCATTGATTTGCTGGAACTCGTCGATGGCGATGAAAACTTCGCGCTGAATCTTGTTGAGATAGGTGAAAATGCTCCGAATGGTCATTTCCGATTGCGTCGGATCCACATTTAATGTCACATTCGGCATCCCGGTGAGGGCATCCATACCCAGAACCGGTCTCAAAGAGCCGAGCATCTCTAAAAGCTTTTTGCCCAACATTTTACTTTTGGAAAGCGTTTCGTTGAGCACCGCAGAGCCTAACATACGCACAAATTCGCTCTGATTTTTCGTGGGAAATATGTCGATATAGATACAAATCGCATTCTTGTTTTCGGATTTGATTTGGTGAAAAGTGTTCCAAATCAGCCCTGTTTTTCCCAATCTTTTGGGAGAAATCAGCGTAATATTGCGCCCATTATAGAGCATTGAAGTCATATTTTTGGTCTCTTCTATACGGTCGCAGAAGTATTCCGGACTCTCGTAACCTTGACATATAAAGGGATTTACAATATTTTTCTTCATAGAATTCAAACTAAATGGGTTCTATATTCATTACATAATTTCCGTAACGGAAAAATTGAAATGCAAAAATACAAAAAATATCATATTAGGAATGATAATTCCAATAATCCAATATTGTATCACTGCAATAATTTTTTCAATTTTCCTCCCCCACGAGCGTACGCTACAACTACCTCCGTCAAACAAAAAATATCTTATTGTAATAACATATAAATCAATTACTTATACCAACAGGAGAACATCAAAAATTCGCATTTTTTTTGCAACGATTCGGGTTTTTTTTCGTTAGGAAATTAAAACGTGTTCATTTAAAAATCCGGATTATGAAGAAGAGACATTTACCCCTTTTCGTGGCCACCCTCGCCACCCTTTTCATCACCCTCACCGCCTCCGCCCAAGGCGAGTGGAAGTGGGCGCATTGCTGGAGCAGTACACCACCCCAAAACAACTACGATGTTAATACTGTAAACAACATCGATTTTGACGATGAAGGGAATATTTATGTGTTGGGGACTTTTGGTGGAAACCTGACGTTTGACGGTAACATGTTCCTTTTCCTCAATAATCCAACTGTTTATTACAATTCCAGCTGGAGCGCATTTATTATGAAATATGACACTATGGGCAATATGTTGTGGCATAAAGAGGTGAAAACCAGTCGGGATAGCAGGTGCATACCCCACTGGTTGGAAGTGCGAGACAATAAAGTTTATGTCATGGGGAATGCTGGCCTGACAGATGTGGATGCTTATTCCGACGATCAGGCTTGGCACTATTGGCTCGACACCTTGATAACCGGTTCTCAGGTGCGGCCTATCCCAAAAGATCAAAGGGTTCCTCCGCGTACGGTAGGCCGATGGTCCTATTTGGCCACTTTTGACTTGGACGGAAACCTGTTGGACAGCCATTTCGTTCAGCCTTTCGGTCGAAAAATATATGCTAATAATATCCGTGCAGAAGAATATCTTTGCAACGAGGCGAGTTTAAATATCTCACCTTTTCATGTTGATGCGCAGGGGAATACATACATTTTCACTAAATTAGTTTATGACGGCCCCAGCACCAATCCATATACCTTGGTGGTGGATGGCGATACCAACAGGAAATATGATATTTATTTTCCTGAAGGAAGCGATGTCCCAGGCCCTTGTTTCACAAATATAATGATGTATAAGTTTTCCCCAGATTGGGAATTGCTGTTCGCGAAACAATTGATAGATCATTCGGACGGTATTGGACTTTCGATAGGAGACTCTATTAATCCATATACACCGTCCCTGTCTGGTTTTTCTGTTGATGAGGAAGGGAACTTCTACTTGTCTGGCCATTTTATGATTCCTACTGAAGATATCTACTTTAATGTACCTCCCCAATTCCCTGTTCACATATATTGGGATAGTATTCATTATGTAACGATTCAGGATTATAGCTCTGATATTACGCCTTTTATTATCAAATATAATGCGGACGGGGAACTTCTTTGGTGTAACCAGATATATACGCTCGGTTCTCATGATCCGAATCTTCCAGACCATGCAAACAGCAATGTGTCGGGTTGTTATTATAATAATGGACATGTATATATGATAGGAGTGGGATCTTATGGGCCACAGGGCAGCGTTTATTTTGATGATCCGAGCCATCCGTTAAGCCAAATGGTGGAAAACCAACTCAACATCGGTTTTTTTGTCAGCTATGATGCCATGACGGGGCATTATGTCAGCCATGGCATTGTTCCGGCAAATAATTCAGGAACAGGGTTTCGACTGGCAGCTCTCCACAACAGAGTCTTTGCCTATGCAATAGCAAATCTTATAAACCAAGCTTTTTACCAATGGAGAGAAGACGGTTTGTTCATTCATGCGGATACCATATATTCCTCAAGTTCGTTTGGCTACGGCAATACGTATGTCAATAATCAAGGATATATGGCGATTTCAGGCGAATGCCAATCTTCCGTCACATTTTCTGATAACGTCTCTGTTTGCAGCAGTCCAACAGTTTGCAAAAGTGCAGTCATCGCCCTCTACCATAACCCCGAATTCACCACGCCATACGTGGGCATCCCCGCGTATTACAGGCCGAAGCCGGAGGTGCGGCTGTGGCCCAACCCCGTCACCGAGCGGATCACCATCGAGAGCGGGGAGGAGATCCCCATCGTCTCCGTCGCCGTGGCCGACATGCAGGGCACTATCCTCACCCTCCTCCCCGTCAACGATGTGCGTTGCACCCTCAACGTCCGTAATCTCGCCCCCGGCACCTACATCGCGCACGTGGAGACCAAGGCGGGGATCAGTGATGTGAAGTTTGTGGTGGGGAGGAATTAAGAATGCTGAATAACAATGAGGTTGTAATACCCATTAGCTGTAAACATCTGTGACAAAGTGATTTTCACACACCTTGCCTGTTCTGATAGGCTTTCCACTTGTCTGGAATTGTCAAATCAAAATCAGCCGATTCAAGATGCATAACATCTGGCAAGATGCACTGGCGAAATCGTGACTCATAACGTTCGAGATTGATCACTCGCGATGTGCTGATGCTACTCAAACTGTTGGAGCGGTGAAAAGGCGGGAAATAGACGAACACTTTCGTCCCCGCCGCCATGGCTAACTCGATAGCGGGAACCATGTCGCTGTCGGCAGACACGACAATGGCCACATCGCAATAGTGATTATTGGCATCGTTGACGATTTGTGTCGCAATCCTGACATCGGATTCCTTCTCTTCGTACGTCTGAATGACGAAGCCACAATTGTAGCACTTGATGTTCTTGCGGAGATATTTGCCTAAGAACAATTGGAACTTCGGATTCTCTTTGTTGGCTTGAAAAAAGGCGTTTTGCCGCAATGCTTTATCAAGATTGTCGGGTTTAGCAGAAAAGTATTTCACACACACTAACTCCTGATTCGGTTTAATAAACATTTCAAAAAAACACACCACATCCAACCAGTAATAACGCCTCCACTTCAAGTTCTTTTTCAAACCATAATAGAGGTTAAACCCATCAACATAGACGATAACTTTCTGTTTATCCATTGTTTTCATTGTTTTTCAAAAAATAAGCCCACTTATTGGAAGTGGGCAAGCCTTAGTATATTCCACCTAAGGGGGATTCGACGGCAAAGGTACAAAATATTTTATTACCTCGCTACTTTCGGAAAATAATTTGACCGAAAGAGGCAAACGCCCGCCTTTCATTTCCAACGACACCGTGGGCATCCCCGCGTATGACAGGCTGAAGCCGGAGGTGCGGCTGTGGCCCAACCCCGTCAACGATGTGCGTTGCACCCTCAACGTCCGTAATCTCGCCCCCGGCACCTACATCGCGCACGTGGAGACCAAGGCGGGGATCAGTGATGTGAAGTTTGTGGTGGGGAGGAATTAGCAGTTAGTGCGCTGGCGAGTGCCTGTTTTATCCTGCCAATATTAAAGGATTGATGCCACCTTGTTTAAAAGGGACGGCTCGCGTCGGGTGCGCTGCTGCTCTTCCACCTCTCGCTGGGCAATGACAAGGCAGTCGTGCTCGTAACCGTACTGCAGGCGCATCCAGAAATCGTAGGGTATGCCCAACTCCTTCTCGAGTGCCATCGCCACAGCAGTGGTGAAACTGCGCTTGCCCTTGATCAGTTCGTTCAGATGGCTTGGCTGGAGGCCTATAGCCTTGGCCAGCTCCTTTTGCTTGATGCCACGTTCTTTCAGTTCCTCGGCAAGGGTTTCCCCCGGATGCACCGCTCGGAAACCTGTGATTCTGCTATCGTTGTCCATAGTGTGTTTCATCTAATTCTATGATTGATATTCTTATTCCTTTGTCCAGTTCCTTAAACAAAAGCCGTTCCACCCTTCCATTCATCACCCTTACCGAACTCATACCTACTTTCTTGAGCTGCTCGTAATGCAGATAACTCAACTGTTTCAAGTCGCTGCATTTGGCGACACCCTGTAAATCGTTAAATACACGGTCTAAAGCCCACAAGAATTTCTTGTCTCGAGTGTATTTTTTGTACCTTTTGCTTTTGTGAGTAATTATAAGTTTTTCTAATTCAACATCTTCAAATGATACGTTCATCGTTCTTATGGTTTGCAAAAATAATAAAAATTCTGAATATTGGGAATTTTATCTGATTATCGTGTGGTTACAATTTTCATCACTTTGGTATTTAAATCACTGCCAGAGTTACGAAATCATACTGTACAAAAAACATTTCAACGTCCGCAACCTCGGACTCCGCAGTACGGAGGCGAGCATCACTGCACCGTGCTCTGTGAAGGCATAAGGTGGACTGGTCTTTTTTCGTTTGCTGAGCAATGATATCACAATTTGTGATATCATACCAGATTGAACAAGAGCATCCCATTCTTCTTCGGAAAGTCTGAACATGAAATCCTGTGGAAAACGTTCCATATTTCGCTTCACCGCTTGGTTCAAAGATCGGGTCTCCACGCCGTAAATGGCGGCCAAATCGTAGTCTAACATGACTTTGACACCTCTGATTTGGTTTTTAGATGACATCACAATTTGTGATATCATATTTTGTCGCCTGTTTTCAACACCGCAAAATTACAAAATATTTTAATATATTGATATACAAATATTTATTAACAAATAATTGTAAAAAATAAGACAAGCAACTTGGGATTATATTACCCATTTCCTTATTCCTTTTGCCTGCCTACTGTACACTATTCACTGTTCACTAAAAAAACTATCTTTGCCGCTCAAAATCCCAACCCCAATGAAAAAACCTGATACCCCGAAAAAACGGAGAAAAACAATACTTTGGATACTTGGCATTTGCATAGTCGCGATGGCCATTATTGTGGGCGTCTGCAATTGGAAGGTGAACAAATGCGCTGAAGGGCGGATGTACCAGAACGTCAGCGAGATACCGTTCCGCCGCGTGGGGCTCGTGTTGGGCACCACTCCCGAGAACGCCAAAGGCAACCCGAACCTTTACTACCACTACCGCATGGAGGCCGCCGCAGAGCTCTACCACGCCGGCAAGGTATCTTACCTCATCGTCAGCGGCGACAACCACAAATGGGAATACAACGAGCCCGAGTGCATGAGACAGTCGCTCATCGCATTGGGCGTCCCCGATTCGGTCATCTATTCGGATTTCGCGGGCTTCCGCACGTTCGACTCGATGGTGCGCTGTAAGGAGGTTTTCGGGCAAGATTCCGTCACGGTGATCTCCCAGCGCTGGCACAACCAAAGGGCCGTCTATATCGCGCAACACAAGGGCTTGGACGCTATCGCCTACAACGCCAACGATGTTGATATGAAATGGTGGTACGTGAAAAGCCGCACCCGAGAGATGCTCGCGAAGGTCAAGGTCGTGCTGGATGTGGCGTTCGGCAAACAACCGAAATTTCTCGGAGAACCGGTATTTGTTGGTGCGTAGAAGCGCGCCATGGCACGTTTCTACAACAACTTCGTGGATTTAGACTTATAGGCCTCCTTCAGCAATTGGACTTGTGGATTACTTTGACAAGAGATAATCTAAAGGGTAAGAGAAAGATGAACGAAGGTTTATCCCTCTCATGATCACAAATAATTAGCTTTATCTGAACTAGAATTCATTCTGATTAATGTACACGGTACAATAGTCTCCCGATTCCATACTCACATAGCGATAGGCTAAGCCTTTATGGTGTTTTTTACATGTTTTCACAAATGTTTTAATATCAAAATCATCAGAATTTAAAATTTCAGACTTTATTTGTTTTTTCACTTTGTTTTTATTTTCTCTTATATAGTCAATGTCATAAATATCAGGATCGACTTTGTAAATATAAACTATGTAATTCCCTTCTATGATCATTCTGGTCAATATCATCCCTTCATCAATGGTTTCCGGAAGATCTTCGTTCGCGGCGGCGATAATTTCTTCAATGCTGATGGAATAATCATCATCGTCTTCGTCATAGTTTGATTTTTCGGGTGCCGGGACTTCTTCAATACTCTCGGGTTCATCAAACAAATCTTCTTCTTCGTTTTGGGTAGTCTGATCTTCTAACTTCAACAAAAGTTTGTCATACCTGTTCTTTAGACTCATTATCTTTTCTCTTTGAGCATCTGTAAGTTGCTTATGGTCGAGTTCATCAAAACGATTTTCCAAAAGATCAAGTTTTCCCTGCAGCTCTTCAGGAGAATAATCAAGGTAGTTAAGCTCAATTTTCTCAATAGATTTTTCTAACTTGATAAGTCGGACATCCTGCATTTTGTAGCAGGAATTGGGCAATCCAACTAATAACAGAACCGTAATGAACAGGGATATTGATCTTTTAATTTCCATTTCATTAATCTTTTAGTATTATTAATAATAAACGCAAAAATACAAAAAAAGCGCCAACGGAATTTCCCATTGGCGCCATATTGCATTAAATTCAACTCGTTTCCTTATTTGATGCCGAGTTTCTTCTTGATATCCTTCGGGATGGCGTCTTTGTGCACCACAATGTTCATGGTTTTGTAGCGTACAAATGCCTTGGAAGCGTAGAACATACCATGGTAGTCGCCATAGTCGCCCCAGCTGTTTTTCACCAAGTAGTAGTCGTTACCGTCCTGATCTTTGGCTTTACCATAAATCAGCATACCATGATCGTCGGTGGTCTCCCAGTTGTCGAAAGCCACTTGGCGCTCCTCTTGGGTCACCCAGCGTTGCGGTGTCGGGTGCTTGGCTGCCTCATCCTGGATTTCCTTGGCGCTCATGCCTGTCCAGTGTGCCATATCGCTACCCTGCATAGCGGCAGGTTTGGTCTCCGGAAGCACGCAGAAACCTTTGCGCACGCCCATGCGGAAACCCTGTTCGCTCACGTCGGAACCCCAAGCCACCGTGTAACCATGGTCAACAGCATAATCAAAAATGTCCATCATTTCATCCAACGGAACGTTGTAGCACTGAGCCCAGCGCCAGTTGTCCTGGATTTCGAGAACAAATTTCTCATAGAACGGATGATGTGTGTAGGAAGTGATGGAAATATAGTCGTCCGGATTCAAACCTAAAGACTCATAAAAGGATTTCGGTGTGTATTCTTTGCCTTCGTAGGTGAATTTCTCGGGGCATTTGCCAAGGTAAACATCGTGAACGGCGGCCACGGCCTTTTGCCAGAGAACTTCGTTGTTTTCATTCTTCTGCAGGCTTTTTTGTTCGCCTTCGGCAATGGCTTTTACCATGGCATCGGTGAGCAGAGAGAGTTCGCTATGATCGGAAAGCGTATCACCGTATGCAACACCCGGACGCATTTCACTCTCGGGAACCAAACCGAATTTCTTCATACCGTAAAGCACATCGTAGAAAGAACCGCCTTGGGAGAAGGAAACGTCACCATGTGTACGAACAGCTGCCATGGCGCGGTCATTGTAAGTGTTGGACACAATGTACATTTCAGAAAAGTCGTACTCACCTTTGCCCATACGAAGCAATTCGGCTTCAATGAAGCCCAATCCGGAATAGCACCAGCAGGTACCGGCTCTGTGTTGGTCTTTTACGGAAGTAACGGGAATCACTTTGAGATCAGTGAATTTGTAACCATCTTCTTTTTTCGCCTCTTCCTTCTCCTGTGCAAATGCAAAACTTGCACAGAAAACGCTCAATAATAAAAATAAACCGAGTTTTTTCATTTTTTTGTGCTTTAATTATTAATAATTCAAATTTCAATTATAAGAAGGGCGGCAAAGATACTGTTTTTTTTCTTAGTACACCCACAGTTTACTTCTCTTTTTTAATGCATTTGAATTTGTCAAAAACAACCCGTTTGAACCCACTTTTTTAATATTGTTTGCTGTTATTAGAAAAAATTTTTAATATTCATCATTTTTTGTGCTTAACAATCGGCTTATAATCGTACTTTTGCACTATCCTTTTTTATTCTGATAAATAATTAAAATGACCATGTCTAAATTGCCCATCAAATGTTCCATGTTTGTTTTAAAAGAAGAGGAACAATCCCAACTACAAAACTTTTTATCAGAGTTTTACTCGTTTAATGTGGATAAAGTACTTCACAGTAGCAGTGAGGCTTTGGAGTATCTCAATCAGAATCGTCCGCCGATTCTGTTTTTGGATCTGGAAATGTTCGATCTCCTGAAAGTCGTGCAGAAACCGCCTTATGTGGTAGGCGTCGGATCCATCAACGGATACAAAAAGATGAAAGATTTCTTGGAACTTGGTTTCTCTGATTTCATTTTCACTCCCGTTGAAAAATCCAACGTACAGAATGTGATGGGAAAATTCCTGAATATTCACGGATACCTGCTCTCTGTTCCTGAAAACCGAACGTTGGCCTCTGAAGATTGCATTCAATACAACCAAACTGATGTATCATTCCAGACCAACAAGGATTTCATTTTCATCAGAGACAAGAAAAACGGGTATTGCAGGGTTTTCTGCGATGAGATTCTGTATGCACAAAGTGTCGGCAACGAAATGAGGGTGGTGAAAGAAAATGGTTCCGTGGTCTATGACAAAAAGAACCTGAAGAATTTTGTCAGACAATTGCCTGGCAACAAATTCTTGAAAATCAACAGATCAACGGTAATCAATACCAGTAAGGTAAATCGCATCGACAAGAAAAATGTCACCATTAACAACATGGTTTTTCGGGTCACGCGATCCTTTTACAAATCTTTCGCTAAGTACTTCAATTGATTGTAAGGGAATCCTTAAAGAAAAGCAGGGAAAATGAAAAAAGTGTATTTTTGCACTTTGGTTCTGTAGTTCAATGGATAGAACGAAAGTTTCCTAAACTTTAGATTCGGGTTCGATTCCCGGCGGGACTACTTCTCCCTTTTTTGTTGCAGATAAATCATCAATGCGGTGATGTCCGCCGGGTTCACACCGCTGATGCGGGAGGCTTGTCCCAAATTCACGGGCTTAACCTGCGACAATTTCTCTCTCGCCTCCTTAGCCACGCTGACCAATTGGTGATAGTCAAAGTCGGGGTCTATCTTGACATTCTCCAGATTGGACATCTTCTGCACAAATTCCTCCTCTTTCAGAATGTAGCTTTCATATTTGATAGAAGTCTCCGCATTTTTTATGTTTTCAGTGGTTGCCTTGAGCCGAACCAGGAAATTTGAAAAATTTTCATCGCTTTCAATGATATCCTGGATGGTAATCTCCGGACGGAGCAAAAGCTGTGAGTATCTGATATTTTGGGTCAATAATGAGGAGTTTTTAGCCTCTAACATCCTGTTTATTTTAGAATATTCGGTCAAATGGCCGCGCAGGTATTCAGAAATCCGATTCTGGAGACGATATTTGTTTTGGTATCTCCTATATCTTGCATCTGACACCAAACCTAACTGATGGCCAATGGGTGTAAGTCGCTGGTCTGCATTATCTTGTCGCAACAAAATACGATACTCAGCACGGGATGTGAACATACGATACGGGTCTCTTACGCCTTTTGTAACCAAGTCGTCAATGAGCACGCCAATATATGCCTGAGAACGTGTAAGTATAAGTGGTTCAGAGTTTTGTATTGAAAGATGGGCGTTGATACCGGCCATAAGACCTTGGCAAGCAGCTTCCTCATAGCCTGTCGTACCGTTCACTTGTCCCGCGAGGTACAAATTGGGTATGCATTTCGATTCAAGGGTGTAATGCAATTGCGTTGGATCAAAGTAGTCGTACTCGATGGCATAGCCAGGTCTGAAAATCTCGGCTTTTTCCAAACCCGGTATTTTATGAAGGGCTTCCACTTGTATTTCTTCAGGAAGAGAAGATGAAAATCCGTTGAGATAAAATTCCACAGTATTTCTTCCTTCTGGTTCCAAAAAGAGTTGATGACGCTCTCTGTCAGAAAAACGCACCAGTTTGTCTTCGATGGATGGGCAATAACGGGGACCCACTCCTTGAATCCTACCCTGAAACATTGGTGACTTTTCGAATCCTTTTTGGAGAATATCGTGAACGTCCTTGTTGGTATAGACAATCCAACAACTTTTCTGGTTCTTGAGTTTTGGGGTATTGGTGAAAGAAAAATTGCTCGGAATATCATCACCTTTTTGCTCTTCCATTTTGGAAAAGTCAATGGTACGACCGTCGATTCTTACCGGGGTTCCTGTTTTGAGTTTCTCTGTTCGGATACCATGCTTTTTGAGTTGGTCGGAAAGTAAAAACGAGGCACTCTCCCCCATCCTACCTCCAGTAAAGTTAACTTCACCGACATGGATACGGCCATTGAGAAACGTGCCGTTGGTCAGAATCACTTTGCGGGCTGAAATTTTTTTTCCGAGTTGGGTTTCCACGCCCACCACACAATTTTTCTGGAACAATAGCTTTGTTACTGTATCTTGCCGGAGTTTCAGGTTAGGGGTTTGTTCAAGCACTTGCCGCCAATACAAAGAGAAGGCTGTTTTGTCGCATTGTGCGCGCGGGCTCCACATGGCAGGTCCTTTGGAGAGGTTCAGCATCCGGAACTGAATCATAGTATGGTCGGTGACAATTCCGGACATACCGCCGAGGGCATCAATTTCGCGGACAATTTGACCTTTTGCGATTCCTCCCATAGCTGGGTTGCATGACATCTGAGCCACCAGGGCGAGGTTCATGGTGATGAGCAGTGTATTACTCCCGAGCGAGGCGGCAGCCACCGCCGCTTCACAACCAGCATGACCGGCACCTACCACTATGATGTCATAGTCAAACTTCATTATTTTCCCGTGAAAAGTGATTATAAATTATTGATTATTATGGTTTAACATTTCAGAAAACAGCATAAGGGCCTCCGCTTCTTTCCGACGCATCTGCTGTGCCTCAGCATCTGTTTTGTCCTTATATCCGCATAGGTGCAAGACTCCATGTGCGACCACTCGCAACAACTCCTCCTGCTCTGAAACTTGAAAAGCGAGCGCATTGTCTTTCACCCTGTCATAACTGATCATAATGTTGCCTTGCACTAACTCCCCTACCCCATCATCAAATGTGATAATGTCCGTCAAAGTGTCGTGCTGCAAAAACTGGACATTCTGACTATGGAGATACTCATCGTCACAGAAAAAATAGACAATATCCCCGGGAACACGATTCTCCCTGCGGATAATTTCTTTTAACCATTGCTTATGCAACAGCGTAAAGGAAACCGGTATTGGCTTTTGATAAGTAAACTGTATCATGACGGCTAAAAGTTGCGATGCAACATTTCCTGATATTGGCTCTGCATGGCACCCTGGGGAGTATTAATCGGGATATGGGTTTTCACGTGGAAAGTAAGGCTAACTTCCTTATTATCGGAGGATACTTCCATTCTGTCTGATAAATCGTTCAAAATATTTACGTCTTCATAATGGGACAAAAGACCGGCAAAAAGCGGCTCGGCACAATAGAAGCTATACGACACGGAGGTGTTGTCGATGAAAATCTCCATGTCTGTGGTGAACGAAGGATGATTCTCTGTGAGAAAATCCACGACCTCTTGACACGCAGTTGAAATAACACCGAATTCTTTGCTCAATTGGTATTCTTCACATACATCTTCCACACTTTGCAATACGGTGCTGTAAATGTTGGTTTGGTCCAAATTCTGATGGGTTATCTTGATCATAATGGCGATTTTTACTCGATGTTATAAAAATAATTATTGGCTTTCTCTTTGTAATAGTAATTCAGGTTGGCGGGCACAGAACGCAACATTTCGTTCTGTTGCGTTTTGGTTTCGTCAAATTTCCAGTCTTTGGGTGGATTGATACGCGGCGTCTGCTTGGCTTCGGTGGCTTTTCTTTCCTCCTCTTTCTCTCTTTCCAGGTCCGCACGCTCACTCTTCAAAAGACGTGTCGTGATGGATTGTTGACGATCGATCGTCTGCTGCGTGATTGTTCTGTTGACCAACTCCTTCTCCGTCTTCTTCATGTCGTTAATGAGCTCTTCCAAACTCTTGTCCCCCACTCCATTTTCCGATTTCAAAGCGTTTTCATAATCTTCCAGCATCTTGCGGATAGCCTCCTGTTGGGCAGCCATCTTGGCGAATTGTTCACTCATCTGCTGTTGCTGCGAACTCGTACCTTGCTTGCCTTGTTGCTGCATGGACTTTTGCAAAGCCTGCATCTGACGGTTCAACTGTTGCTGCAACTCACGGGCAGAAGTCTTCTTGCTCTTCCCCTTGCCGCCAGGATTGTTGCAGGAACCCTTGCCGGATTTCTTTCCCTTGCACTTGCATTGACACTCACTTTGCTTCTTCTTCATCTCCTTCATGGATTCCTTCAACATCAAAGCCAAGTTGTTCATGGAAGTCAATACGAATTGCTGGTCTTTGGCTGCCTGCGACATATTTCGGTCTTGAAGGAAACTCTGCGTCGTTCCCAAATAGTCTTGGATTTTGGTTACTTCCGTCTGGATAAAGGGTTTAACAGATATTTGGCGACGTGCCAAAGCATTCAGAGAATCCTCTATGAGACGCATGTTGCTTTTGATTTTGAACTGGTCGGACATGATATCCGAAACCAAAGCGGAACGCCCTCCCGTCTTCTTGGTTCTGTTCAATACATCCTCCTGATCAAAGGAAATCTTTACCAGATTATCCAATATTTGGCGCAAAGTCTCAATGTCTTCTGTGATATCTTCCAACTCGCTATCATTGAAATCCTGCTCCATCTGGTTGGCCATCTTTTCCATATCCTCTGCTGCCTGCTTTTGATTTTGGGCGGATTTCTGGCGATTGTTTTTCTCCAAATTGTTCTGACTTTCATTCAATTGCTGTTGGGCATCCTGCTGTAATTGCTGTGTATCCTTGAACTTGGTAGGATCTTCCAATTCGCTGTTCAGCTTCTTCAATTCCTGTATATCCTTCTTTAACTGGTTATACTTCTCTTGTAGCTGCTGTTGTTTGTTCTGCAGATATTGCTTACTGGTGTTTTTATCGGCAGTTCTGTCAGCATTTTGCTTTAATTCCTCAGATAAATCTCTTAAACCTTTGACCGCCTCATTCAATTTCTTTTCTACTTCAAGTTGCTTATACAATTGAAGTTGCTGGTCTAAAGTCTTATTGATATCCTCTGTATTGGACTTCAATTTCTTCATCTCCTTCTGCACCTGGTCCTTGTTGGCATTATTCATCATGTTCTGCAGTTTTTGCAGCATATCCTTCATCTCATCCGATAATACCTGATCCATGCGCTTTTGCAACTCCTGTTGCTTCTTGATGATGTCTTCATCAATGTTTTTATACTGACTTTCAAGATTTTGCTTGTTTTGCTCATCTTGTTTCATCTCATTCAGCTTATCCTGCAACTGCTGGTATTGTTCCATCAGTTTTTCCAACTTTTTCTTGTCCTGCCATGACAAATCTTTCTGCTGCATGAGTTGAGCCTGCAGTTTATCTATATCCTTCATCAACTGGGCTGATTGATCAATGAGATCCGAATAGTCAGATTTGGTCTTTTGTTCGGATTTTTCCAAGTCACGATCAATTTCCTCCAACGTTTTCACTCGATAGGTATTGGATTGGCTCTTACTGGATTTATGTCCATTAACCCCATCATTGTCAAAAACTTGGAAATAATAATCGATTTTCTCGCCCGGTTGGAGATTGAAGGTTCCTGCATCAAAGTAGTAGTAGAAATCCTGAATGGTAACATCCGGTTTGATGGCAATATTTACTTTCTTTTCAGATTCAATCTTCTGACCATCAGCATTGTATCGGTCATAGACAAACTGCAAAACAGAAAAGCCATAGTCATCCTTGATATTACCCTTGAAATAAATTCTTTCCTGATACAGGGAATCCTGTTGGGAAATGACGAAAATTTCAGGATACATATCCTTAATGACATTGATTTCATCTGTTAGCGTGTCGTTTCCCGTGAAATACCTGTTTTTATTGAAAATGGAATAAGTGAAATTGTTTCTGGCTACAAGATTTATGACGTAATTGTCTTCTTCTGAAGAATAGACTTTTTCTTCGCCATCCACTATGAAAATCAGATTATCTGAATTTTTGGTATAGAATTTCCAAGTGATGCGCGTGCCTTCGGGAACAGTTATGTTGCTGACATTCTTAACAATATCATCTGGCTGATGAAGGTAAGCAGGATAATGCAGTTCCATGACAAAGCCCAAGGTAACCGGTTTGGGCAGCACTGTAATCTCATACACAGACGATTGAACCTCTTCGGTGACAATTTGGAAATCCGTGTTCTGCTGCATGTTGGAGAACGTGTAAGTATATTCCGTATTGGAAACCTTATTGCATTTGTAACTTCTGTTATTATACTTCACATAAACTTCATCGGGCACCTCATCACCATTAACTTTCACATTTACAGTAAAATCATCATGTTGGAAAGCGGTAAGTTTGGGATTTGTGATTTCAAAGCTATAGGGTGCCGGCTTTTCATACACTTGAGAATAATGAACTATTCGCTTAGTGGATTCTGTAAAAACTTCGCTTTTAATGGAAAAAAGCAAAAGAAAAATGGCTACAGGAATAATGATCCAGCGCGCAAACTTCCTAGTTTTCTTTACAGGCACTGCCTGCACAAAAGCGTAAGTCTTAAAAGAGTCAATTTTACTGTCAATAGCAGCTGAAAGCAATTCATAACTCTTATAGTCACCGGCATCCATTTGGTTTTGCAACTCAAAAAGATTCAGTAGTTTGTCGTCAATTTCACTGAAATGTTTGCCAATTATATTCGCTATTTCCTTCTTGGATAACTGCTTGCCCAATCCGGCAAGCTTGAATACCGGAATCAGGATATAAAAAATGGTATTCAGTATGAATAATGCGATAAATGAGTAGAAAAGTATGGTTCTGACCGTTGTATTGGAGTATGAGAAATACTCGAAAATAGAATACAGGATGAAAACAGACAAGACAATAAGAACAAAAAATACAATCCCCTTATATAGTTCATTGAGGTAGTATTTCTTGACAAACTGTCTAATTTTATCTTGTAATATCTGCTGGTTAGAACTGTTCATCCTGTTTTCCTGTCGAACTTTGAGTTATGTTGAAAAAAGTGTTTTTGATATCAGAAAAATAATTATAAAGCAATCTGTTTTTTCCGTACAAGAATTTCATCAGGAAAAACCTGAAAAAAGGAGAGTTATGTTTATTCAACTTACTGCGTTTGAGGAAAATGTCATGCAATAGCTTATTATTGGATGTGTCTTTCTTTTCATTCACTAACTGCATCTCATAAATCAGCATTTCCGTCAACGGAATTCTCACCGGACACACATTTTGGCAGTTGCCACAAAGAGTGGTTTGTTTAAAGATGGCCTGGCTTCTGTTATAGGAATCAATGCAATTGTGCTTCACTATGTCAATGGGCGTGAGTTCCTGGTTAATCTGTACTACAGGACAAACTTTCTCACATTTACCGCACTTGATGCAGTATAGAGATTTGCGCAAAAAAGGATCCATCATGTAATCCGTAACGGAATTTTCATAAAGGATAACACTCACATGCACATCATCCTCAGTATATCCCAGAGAGCCTGATGAAGGCATCGGATCTTTGACAACTTTTTTGAAAGGCTTGTGAACTATCTTGATATCAGTTGGATAGTTATCATATTTCAAATCTATGAAAACAGAAAGATCCTTTTGCCGAACCAAAAATTGATCTATTGAAGCAACAACAATCAGATTACGGAAAGTGTTGAAAACATCTTTGGACGCCTTATTTACGAAAACCAGGGCACCATTTTCCGCAATGGCAAAATCAGCATCAATTAACAGAGTGTCAACCTCATCAAAATTACGCATCACATTATCCAACGTAACCACATTCACTTGAGGCGCGTTTTCAACCCCGGAAGGAATTGTAGGATAATCAACACAAATCTTGTTGTACTTCTTGCTGGGCAGCAAATTGAGGATCGCGTTAGTCAATTGATTTTCATTAGCAGCCCATAACACATTGATATTATGAGAAGTGGCGCGGGTTTCAAAATTCAGCAAATGAGTGTCCATATCCTCCACAAAACTGTAGCGGAGGTAATACGCTTTGTCCTTCAATGCATCCAAATTTTGATAACCAGAATTTTCCATCATAACTACAGGTTAATTTTTTCCACCCTTCTCATGTGTCTTCCACCCTCAAAACCGGTATGGAAGAAAGTATCGACAATGTCGAAAGCGGTTTCGGCGGGAATGAATCGCGCCGGCATCACCAGCACATTGGCATTATTGTGTTGCCGTGCCAAAGCGGCAATATCTGCCGACCAGCACAATCCGGCTCTCACATTGGCGTGCTTGTTAGCCGTCATGCTCATGCCATTGCCCGTTCCACAAATCAAAATACCGAAAAGTTCTGTATCTTTGCCCACTTTTTCAGCCAAAGGATGTGCGAAGTCGGGATAGTCCACACTCTCAGTGGAATGTGTCCCCAGATCTTCAAAATCCATACTGTCTGAAAACTGCTTTTTCACCAGTTCTTTCAATTCATAACCTGCATGGTCAGAGGCAATAACTACTTTCATATTCCTATATGTATTTTGAATGGCAAAAATACATTTTTTTCCCTTTGATTTTCCGGCCTATTATTTCATAATTGATTCTTTTATTAATTTGAAATGATGTAATAATGCTGTTGATACCGTGAATAATTTTTCAGAGGACCTCTTGAAAATGTGACTTATCAAAAATATTCAACACAATATTAACAGATTCCAAAGCAATAATCGATTTATAATAAACGGGTTAATTTTTGATTGTTGATTTCGTAAAATGGGAAGATGTTAATACTTTTATCTCCCTTTTCGTGGATAAAAAACGTTGAAAAAATCCAAAAATTGCGCATAAAAATAGTTATCAAAAGAATTTAACAGAATTATTAAATCGTAACTTCATATATTTTGATAAATCCACGATTTTTCAACAATTGAAAGTTGATAAAATCGTAACTTGCTTTATATATGATTGTATCAATTTTACGTTTTATGCGCTGTTTTTTTATAAAATCGTATTTTTGTGGGCATGAAGAAAGGCGTTCTCATTTTGGTATTACTGAGTCTTTTTATAGTGGGAAAAGGACAGCAGAAAACTTTGACATCGAGAGTGTATGACGGCATCACTTTCCAGCCATTGCAAGGTGCGAATGTTTATAACATGAATACCAAAAAATTCGCTTTTACTGACAAAGACGGCCGTTTTACCATCCAAGTTTCCAAAAATGACACTTTGGTAATTTCAAAATCTGTTTACAGGCAATTGGTCGTGGAAGTCAATGACAAGATTTTTTATGGTGCTGAGGATTTTTTCCTCTATTATAAATCCACGATGTTGAAAGAGGTGCGCATTTTTGCTATAAATCCTTCTTACGAAGGTTTTAAGAAAGATATTGTCCAGATGCAACTGCCGGATTATTACGAAAGGGCGCAAGATGTGCAGCTTTCAGAGTTTGAAAAAGCCAATGCCACCTACCAGGCCAATGGCAATATTTTGTCCTTAGGCGGACAAATCACCACCTCCCCTATCTCCTATCTTTATGACAAATACAGTCATAGATCCAAAATGAACCAGCTTTATAATGAAATGCAATCGTATGAAGAGGAAGTGGAACGTGTACAAGACAAATATAACCGCGAAATTGTTCAGGAACTTACTGGTTTGAAAGGTGAAGATCTGTTAAATTTCATGATGTTCTGCCGGTTCAGCTATTATGATTTGGTCCGCTGGAGTGATGAACAAATAAAATCACAGATCAAGAGCAAATATTATGATTACCAATATAATAAGATGTTAGATGCAGGATATAAACCGCTTCATAAAAAACAATTTTAACCTATACCATATCATCGGTATGGTGTTGGGTGTAGGCCTAAGTATGGTTTATTGGGCCAAGTCGGGACATTTATCTGACAACTGGCTGAAAAACAGTCCGGTAATGATGGCAATATGGGGATTGTTGGTAGGTTATATTCTGATGGATCTGGTTTTTAACGCCCGCAATCGAAAAAATAAGGATGAAAACGAAAAATAGTTTATTTTTGCGCTTTCAAATGAAAATTTATATTTATTAACTAAAAATATCTTTTTATGACAGAAAAATTACAAACTCTCCGAGACAACGCGACCATAAGATGGATGGCGTTGTTGCTATTGGCTTTGGCCATGTTCTGTTCCTACATTTTCATGGACATCCTCTCCCCTATCAAGGACCTCATGCAATCGACCAGAGGCTGGGATTCCACCTCTTTCGGTACCATGCAGGGTGCAGAAACGTTCCTGAATGTGTTCGTTTTCTTCCTGATTTTTGCCGGTATTATTCTGGACAAGATGGGAGTTCGTTTTACTGCCATTTTATCCGGTGCTGTCATGCTCATCGGCGGTCTCATTAAGTATTATGCTGTGACCGAAGCTTTTATGGGAAGTGGTGTGGAAACATGGTTCAATAATCATTTGAATTACATTCCCGGTTTCCAAGAATTGGGTGTAGCTCCTTTTTACGAGGGAATGCCCGCTTCTGCCAAAGTGGCTGCAGTCGGTTTCATGATTTTCGGCTGCGGTGTGGAAATGGCTGGTATTACGGTTTCCCGTGGTATTGTGAAATGGTTCAAGGGTCGCGAAACCGCATTGGCTATGGGTTCTGAGATGGCTCTCGCCCGTTTGGGTGTGGCCACCTGTATGATTTTCTCACCCTTCTTCGCCAAGTTGGGCGGCACGGTGGATGTTTCCCGTTCCGTGGCTTTCGGTGTAGTGCTGCTTTGTATCGCCCTGATGATGTTCATCGTCTATTTCTTCATGGACAAGAAGCTGGATTCCCAAACCGGCGAGGCCGAAGAGAAAGACGATCCTTTCAAAGTTTCCGACATTGGCAAAATTCTCTCCTCCGGCGGTTTCTGGTTGGTGGCTCTGCTTTGCGTGCTTTATTACAGTGCCATTTTCCCGTTCCAAAAATATGCCGTCAACATGTTGCAGTGCAACCTTACCCTTGTTCCTGGCGACGGTTTCTGGGCAGGCAATAGCGTTACCATTATCCAATATATCATCATGTTATTGGTGGCCGTCTGCTCTTTCACCAGCAACTTTTCCAAAAACAAATCCAACAAGATTCTCTTGATGGTAGCTGCTGTTGTGGCATTGGTCGTATATTGCTACATGGGTTACATGCGTGGTACAGCCGAAACCATTTTTGCTGTATTCCCGCTGTTGGCTGTGGCTATCACCCCTATTTTGGGTAATTATGTTGACCATAAAGGTAAAGCCGCTTCCATGCTGATGATTGGCTCTTTATTGTTGATTATCTGCCACTTGTCGTTCGCTTTCATTCTGCCGCAATTCAAAGGCAGCCAGATAGGCGGTGTTGTGGTGGCTTACATTCTGATTCTGGTGCTCGGTGCCTCCTTCTCATTGGTGCCTGCCGCTTTGTGGCCCAGCGTGCCGAAACTGGTAGATGAAAAAATCATCGGTTCCGCATACGCACTTATCTTCTGGATTCAGAACATCGGCTTGTGGCTGTTCCCGCTGCTGATTGGAAAGGTTTTGGACAAGACCAATCAAGATGTTATCGCTCAGATGAACGAAGGTATTATTGATGCTGAAACAGCTGCCGTCTCCTACAATTACACTTGGCCATTGGTCATGTTGGCTTGTTTAGGTGTGGCCGCTCTGATTCTGGGTATCATCCTGAAGGCTGTGGATAAGAAGAATAATCTCGGCCTTGAGGAACCCAATATCAAAGAAGCGTAATATTTTTGCAAATATTAAGAAAAGGACATCTGCAAAGGTGTCCTTTTTTTTAGGTGAAAGAGGTAAAAGAGGTACAAGGTGAAGGGTGAAAGGTGAAGGAGAGGTAATGAAGATTGATAAAATGAGTAATTTTAAAAGAAAATGAAAAAAAAATCCGCGATTATTACAATAAGCGTCCTTTCGGTGCTCTTGGTGGCCACGGTTTCATTTGCCGTTTCACAGATTGTGAAAGATGATGACCCCAAGCCCAATTATTATGCTAACAAGATAACCTCTCCTTATATCCCTGAACGACTGGAGTTTGCTGGTGAAAGTGTGCCTCTGGATGTGTATTGGGTACATGAGGGTTTGGACAGGGAGCTGATTATCAACTGCTACCAGCACTCTAAAACCTTGCGGATTTTCAAGCTTTCGGCACGTCTCTTTCCCACTATCGAGAAAATCTTGAAAGAGGAGGGAGTTCCGGAGGATTTCAAATACTTGTGTGTGGCGGAAAGCGGCTTGGAAAACGTGACTTCGCCCGCTAACGCGGGAGGCTATTGGCAATTTATCCCCGCCACCGCGCGCAAGTTCGGGTTGACGGTCAGCGAAGACATTGACGAGCGTTGCAATCTGGAAAAAGCGACCCGCGCGGCGTGCAAGTATCTGAAAAGCTGCAAGAACCAGTTTGGCAGCTGGACGCTGGCTGCGGCGGCCTACAACAGGGGAGAGGGCGGCTTGCAGAATGCCATAGAGCATCAGAAGGTCAACAACTACTGGGACCTGTGGCTCAATGCCGAAACTTCCCGCTATGTGTATCGCATCCTGTCCTTCAAGCTGATGTTCGAGAACCCGCAATTATATGGCGTGGAAATCTGTCCGGCAGAGATGTACCAGCCTATACCCTGTAAAGAGTACAAGGCAGAGAAAACCATTCCGGATTTGGTACAGTTTGCCAAAGATCAGGGGGTTACCTACAAGGAAATCCGCAACCTCAACCCTTGGATCAAGAACACCAGACTCTATGTCCAGGAGGGAAAATCCTATACCCTGAAAATCCCGGTTTCCTCCAAAGACAAGTATAAGACGCTTTTCAAAACAGTGGAGAATCCGTATTTGAAGATCGGATGCAACAAAGCGGATTCAACGCAGGCCAAATAGATTATTGTTGTTTTTTCTTTGGATTTTCCAAGGGAAACATGGCCTTTTTTGTATTTTTGCAAGTTTTAAAATAAAAAAATGGAGAACACTATAGAACAAAAATTTCAGCAGATTTTTGAGAATAGGCAGCCCGCCAACCTTTATGATCCCATTTCCTATACGCTGTTGCAATCAGGCAAGCGGCTCCGTCCCAAGCTTGTCCACATGGCAGTGGAAATGTTCGGAGGCAGTGCGGAGGATGCTCAGAAGGTGGCGATGGCCTTTGAGATGTTGCACAATTTCACCCTGATTCACGATGACATCATGGATGTGGCTCCGATTCGCCGGGGCAAAGACACGGTTTATAAAAAATGGAACAGCAACATCGCCATTCTTTCCGGTGACGCATTGGCTATCATGGCATTCCAGCAGTTGCTTTGCTTGGACTGTGACAACCAGTTGATTATGGACATTGCCAAGGTTTTCTCCCAAACATCTCTTGAGATTTGCGAAGGCCAGCAGTATGATCTGGACTTTGAGACGCAGCCAGAGGTTTCCATTGACGAATATCTGACAATGATAACCAAGAAAACATCCGTAATGTTTGCCGGTTGCATGAAATCCGGAGCCATTTTGGCGGGTGCCGATGAAGCAGACCAACAGCACTTGTACGATATGGGCATCAACCTGGGCATTGCATTCCAGTTGGCCGACGACGTGTTGGATGTATATGCTTCCACGTCTGCTTTTGGCAAAACCATTGGTGGCGATATTCGCGACAACAAGAAAACATACCTGTATCTCATGGCCTTGCAACAGGCCGATGCGGAACAAAAAAAGATTCTGGAAGATCTTTTTTCCCGTCCTACTACGGATTTTGAGCAAAAATACAAGATCGTAAGAGGTATTTATGACGATTTGAACATCAAAGCCCAAACCGAGGCGCAAGTGCGCAAATACATGGATTTGTGTCTGCTGGATTTGGAGAAAGTCCAAGTGGCGGATACGAAAAAGGCGGATATAAAAAATTTGGTAATCAAGTTAATAGATAGAGAAAAATAAACGTGCAAGACAGAAAGCGATATTTTGTGGTTTTGGCCGTTTTGGCGGTATTGGCGTTGGTGTATCTGATACGTCTCTTCAATCTGCAGGTGTTGAACAAATCCTACAAAGAGAAAGCCAATCAGAACGCCTTGCGCTATATTACCGAGCACCCTGCACGCGGTTTGATTTACGACCGCAACGATTCGCTTTTGGTCTATAACGATGCGGCATACGACATCATGGTGGTGCCCAATGAGTTGCGTGAGTTTGACACGGCGGAGTTGTGTCGCGTGTTGGATATTACCATTGAGGAGGTTCGGAAGAAAATTGACAAGGCGAAAAAGTACTCTTATATCGTTCCGTCACTGTTTGAGCAGCAGATCTCTAAGGAAGACTACGGTTTTTTACAGGAAAAGATGTACGAGTTTCCTGGCTTTTTCGTGCAGAACCGTACATTGCGCTCTTATCCCAATCCCATAGCAGCACATATTTTGGGTTATGTCAGCGAGGTGAACGAGCAGGACATGGAGAACGACAATTACTATCAGATGGGCGACTACATCGGAAAGAGCGGCATTGAGAAAGCCTACGAGACGGTCTTGCGCGGCGAGAAGGGCAAGCGCGTGGTTCTGGTGGACGTGCACAACCGCGAAGTGGGACGCTACGAGAACGGCGCGGAGGATGTGGTGGCTGTGCCTGGCACTTCCATTTGGAGCACGCTGGACATGCAGCTGCAACGCTATGGCGAGGAACTGATGGCCAACAAACGCGGCAGTATCGTGGCCATTGAGCCCAAAACGGGGGAGATCCTGTGCATCATTTCCGCACCCACCTATGACCCGAACCTGCTCGTGGGTACTGCCCGCCCAAAAAACTATGTCATGCTGTTGGAAGACCCGAAGAAGCCCCTGTTCAACCGCGCGCTCATGGCCAGCTACCCTCCGGGCTCTACGTTCAAACTCGCCAACGGACTCATAGCCTTGCAGGATGGAATAGTCACCCCATCTACGATATACAGTTGTTCGGGTGGAGGTTATCACATCGGCAGTCATGTGGTACATTGCCACAATTGCGGCGGCCTCAACATCTACAGTGCCATCCAGCGTTCCTGCAACAGCTACTTTTGCAGAGCTTATTACAATATCCTGTCCAACCGTCGGAAGTACAAGAATATTCAGGAGGCCTACACCGCTTGGCTCGATTACATGCACTCCATGGGTTTTGCCCAGCGATATGAAACGGACCTGCCCTACGAGTTGAAGGGCAGTATTCCCACCGCCGACTATTTTGACAAGAAATATAACAAGAGTTGGAACGGTAACACCGTGGTTTCCATGGGTATCGGGCAGGGTGAGGCGGCCGTGACGCCGCTGCAGATGGCTAACATGTTGGCGGTCATCGCCAACAAAGGCTACTATATCAAGCCCCACGTCGTGAAAGCCATTGGCACCAAAGACAATCTGAACACACAATTTTCCGAAAAGATATACTCCAAGATTGATCCAAAGCATTTCCAAACCGTATTGGAAGGCATGAAGCTGGTGGTCACCGCGGGAACGGGTAGGGGAGCGCAGATTGACGGCATTGAAGTGGCGGGCAAGACCGGTACGGCACAAAATCCGCATGGCGCCGACCACTCAGTCTTCGCGCTCATTGCGCCGGCCAACGATCCGCAGATTGTCATCTTCTGTCTGGTGGAAAACGGCGGCTTCGGCGCGTCTGTAGCTTGCCCCATCGCCAGCCTGATGGCTGAAAAATACCTGAAAGGCGAAGTGAAACGGACTGATCTTGAAAAACGAATGAAAGAACTATCTACAAGATAATGTATAGTGATCTGAATAGAAGAAATACGAAAGGTTTTGATGCTCGTTTGATCATCTACTATATTGCCTTGGTCTTTATAGGATGGATCACCATATACTCTACTTGCTATATTCCGGATGGGGTAAACACCATCTTCGACCTCTCCAAACCCTATTGCAAACAGCTGATCTGGATCGGCTCCTCCATGCTGATAGGTATTGTCATTTTACTTATAGACAAGCAATTGATACAACACTATGCCTATTACTTCTATCTACTGTGTCTGGTGTTGATGGTCTTGGTGCTGCTTATCGGCACAGAGATTTCGGGTGCCAAGGCTTGGATCAAGATAGGGGAGTTTAGCATACAGCCGACGGAGTTTATGAAAGTGGCCACGGCTTTGGCGTTGGCGAAGTTCTTCAACGAAGGCAAAACCAGCACTGAAAAACGATATGTCTGGCTGATTGTGGGCGGTTTGGTTTTGGTGCCCATCATCATCATCATGTTGCAACATGATGCCGGTTCCGCTTTGGTGTTCGCTTCGTTCATCATACTCTTCTATCGGGAAGGTTTAAGCGGTGGTTTGCTGATATTGGCGTTTATCGCTGCCTTTTTGGCCGTTTTCACATTGAAATTCAACGAATTGTATGCACTGGCGTTGCTCACGTCGGTTTTTATAGGGTTCATGATCAAAGACCGAATCCATAAGAAGAAAATGCAACGCGATATCATCGTTTTTGTCATCTGTATCGCATTTGTGTTTTCTGTGAATATGCTGTATGAGCATGTTTTAGAGCCGCACCAGAAGGTCAGGGTGGCCACCATTTTGGGACAAACTTCCGATCCCAAGGGCGCGGACTTCAACCTCAACCAATCCAAAATTGCCATTGGATCGGGCGGTTTCTTTGGCAAAGGCTATCTGAAAGGCACACAGACAAAGCTGAAGTTCGTCCCCGAGCAGAGTACCGACTTCATTTTCTGCGCCATTGGCGAAGAGTGGGGTTTTATGGGCACTTTAGTGGTTTTCGGGCTCTATTTGGCATTAATATATAGAATATTGTCATTGTCGGAAAAGAGCCGAATACCTTTTGTGCGACATTACGGCTACGGAATCGCCGGCATCATCGCGGTTCACTTTTTTGTGAATATAGGCATGACGATAGGCTTGGTGCCCATCATCGGAATTCCTTTGCCGTTCCTGAGTTATGGTGGTTCTTCGTTGTGGGCGTTCACCACCATGTTGTTTGTTTTTATTAAATTGAATGATAATTAACGGAATATGAAAAAGATAATTTCAATCAGCTTGTTGTTTTTGGCTGTTCTTTCCTTGTGTGCGCAACCATCGGAAGAGCGAAAAACCGTTCTTTTCCTCATTCCCTTCTACACGCATGAGTATCAAGGTTCTGCAGTTTCTTCGGTGCAAAGCAGTCAGGATATACAGGCCGTCAACTCTTTTCTGTTGATGGGTTTCTGGGCAGGTGCGCAGATTGCCTTGGATGAATATCAGGAACAAAATGTGGCTTTGAACGTTGTGGTGAAAGATGTGACCGACAATGAGGCTGACCTTCGGGAGATTATGGAGAACAGGGAACTGATGGAAGATGTGGATCTGATTATCGGCCCCTTTTTCAACAAAACATTCCAGATTGCGGCGGAATATGCCAAACAATACCGGATTCCCATTGTGAACCCCTTTACCAACCGCACAGATATCCTGACCCATAATGATTATGTATATAAAGTAATTCCGTCACAGGATGCTAAACCCGCCACATTGAGCTATATGGCGGAATCAATTCCCCATAGTAAAATCATTTTGTACATGGATTCTTCCGTCAAAAATTCCGAACAGATAAATTATATCCAGTATTTCAATAATCACGGGATTTCCTATCAGGAGGTGACCAAACAGTCGGATTTGATGAAGAAAATTACACCGAACAGCAAAAACATCGTGGTGGTTTTCAGCAACCATGCAGCGAAGATGCTGATGCTGTCCCGCGATTTGCTGTATAATTCCACCCCTGAAGATGTCATCCTGGTGGTGCCCGAACAGTGGCTTTCTTCACCCACGTACGATGTGGAGTACTATTCCAAGCTGAACATCCATTTTTTCTCCAATTATTTCGTGGATAAGCAAGACCAACAAACCCAATTGTTTGTCCTGCGGTACCAAGACAAGTTCAACAGTATCCCTACCATAGAGAATTTCGCATTTCAGGGATACGATATCACCCGTTTCTTTGTCGAGATGATTCGTAACGATGGAGACATGGACAAGGTGAAGGAATCGCCCATCTGTATCCCCATATCATTTGACAAAACCCAAGATGGCGGATATGAAAATGTCAATATCCATTTCTTGGAAGTGAAAGATGATGAGGTGGTGCCGGCGCGATTTTGACAAATAAATCCATTTACCGGATTATTTTTTTCAAATCCCGGATGATGGCGGAACGCGAATGGGTCAGCATGATGACAGGGTAGGGGAGACCACCGAAACCTTTATACAGTCTTGCCACATTTGCGTTGGTTGATCCGTTGAAATCGAACAGGGTGTCGGAATCTCCAAGTGTTTTCAGATATTCATTGATCAAGAAGAACATGGGCTTGGTTTCAGCCACCGCTTCGTCTCTTCCCGAGAACCAGAACCACACGCGGTCCACGTCGCGCACCATCAGGGCACCTGCCATCAAACGTTGCTCGGGGTTGAACACGCCCACAACATCCAGCCGATTCTCCTTTATCAACAGTTTGGCAGCCGTTGCAAGATGTTGATAATCTTGGTTTTTGTATCGTACGGAACGACTCTTGCCCCGGTTGTCTTTGAACAGGGAAATGATCGGTTCCAAAAATTTTTCATTTTTTTCAATCGTTAAAAAATGTTTTTCCGCATCCTTGATATTGCGGCGTGTATTAGCGGAGAATCCCTTGGCCATTTCGTCGTACGGGCGGTTGAGGTATGTCACGTGCGACACCAGTTCCACTTTTTCGGAGGGCAGGAGTGTGGCGTCGTTGCCCGGGTTGAGCAACAGATCCACTTGCCTGAACTTGCCTGGAATGGCGTTGAAAAAGTCCAAGGTGGTCTGTGAATCTACGGGTTGAGGTGCAAAAATCCCCATTCTTGGCAGGAAAAAGGGCGTATAGACATACGCGATGCCGGCTTTGGTGCGATAGGGCAGGGGCAGCACGGCTTTGTAGTCGTCCTCGACGAGGGCGTCCCATTGCGCATCGCCCGTGAGGGCATCCAATAATTGATAAGTGGCCAGTACTGTGGGACAAGCTGCTTTCAGCACGGCGCGATCCCATGAAACGGGATCAATCTCCTGATGTTGAACAAAACGGATCATTATATAAAATGTTCGGCAATTCGTTTCATCTCCGAAGAGACATTGTTATTTTCGTATAATATGCCGTAGATGGTCTCCACGATGGGAATCTCGGCCAGATGTTTCTTGTTGATTTCATGCACGCAACGGCAGGCGGTGTAGCCTTCCGACACCATGCGCAGCTCCATCAGCGACACGCGTACGGATAGGCCATGGCCGATCATGATGCCGAAGAGCCGGTTGCGGCTGTAGGTTGAATAGGCGGTTACCAGCAGGTCGCCCAGATACACGGAGTCGGAAATATGACGGTCCTCGTTGGGGTAGAGTTTGGAGACGAAGTATTTCATTTCTTTCAGGCAGTTGGCCACATAGGCGGCGATGAAGTTGTCGCCGTAGCCCAAGCCGCTGTATATGCCGGCGCCGAGTGCGTAGATGTTTTTCAGCACAATGGCGAGCTCCGCGCCCATCATGTCTTGCGATACGGAAGTGCGGCAGTAGCGGTTGGTGAAGAATTTGGCCACCGTTTTAGCCAGTTCCAGGTTCTCGGAAGCGGCAGTGAGGAAGGTGAACTTCTCCTGGGCAATCTCCTCCGCGTGCGAAGGGCCGCTGATGATGGACATATTCTCCAAGGGCACCTTGAACTGCGTTTTCATGTAATTGCTGATCAGCTGCATGGTCTCCGGCACGATGCCTTTCACGGCCAAGATGATTTTTTTGCGATGCAGCTGGCTGCGTTGCAACGGCTCAAGGGTCTGGTGCAGGTATGCGGATGGAGTTACAATGATGACGTAGTCGGCTTTGGAAACCACCGCTTTGATGTTGGTGCTCACGCGCACGTCATCGGGGTTGATGAGCACGGAACTGAGGTAGCGCGGGTTGTGCCCGAACTGCACGATGTGCTTGGCTGTCTCCTCGTCACGGATCCACCAGTGGATGTGCTCCAGGTTGGAGGATATGATTTTGATGATGGCAGTGGCCCAACTTCCTCCACCGATCACGGCTACACGGTAGCGCAATCGCGTCTTCTTGCTTCTCGGTATAATGGGCAGAAAATCTCTGTCTGTCATTAGAGTTCTTTTAACATTTTTTAAGGCTGCAAAGATACAAAATTGTATGGAAACCACGTTGTATTGTCTGCATATATTTTCTATCTTTGCAAGTTTGAAGAAAATAGCTGTTTATGAAAAGATTATTTTTCTGCAATGTATTGTTAATCACTTTTTTATTGGCGTTCGCACAGCCAAATTCCGTAAAGAATGTGATTGTGATGATTCCTGATGGAACCTCCACCAGCTTGCTTTCCGTCGCCCGCTGGTATCAGATTTATCAAGATCCTTCGCAGAAAAATCTGAACATCGACCCCTTTCTCAAAGGTTTACTCGGCACACACTCCTCCGATGCGCCCATCGGGGATTCCGCACCCACTACATCCTGTTACATGACAGGTCAGCCGACCCAGACCAGTTTCGTATCCACTTATCCGGTAAAAACCGACCACGATCTCGTGCCGGTGGATGCAGCCCGCGCCTATCAGCCGCTGGCTACCTTGCTGGAGGCCTCCAAGCAGATTCACCACAAGGCCACGGGTCTCGTTTTCACCTGCGAGTTCCCGCACGCCACTCCCGCCGACTGTGCCGCGCATTCCTACAAGCGCAGCCGGTACAATGTAATCGCTCCCCAGATGGTGCACAATTTGGTGGATGTGGTTATCGGCGGCGGTGTCTCCTACCTTCTTCCGGAATACCAGCAGTTTCTGAAAGACCACGGCTACCAGGTGTTCCTCAACGATCCGAAAGCCATGGCCAACTGCCACAAAGCCCCGTTCTGGTCGCTCTTTGGCCAATCCTCCATGTCATACGAGTTGGAGCGCGATGCCCAAGAGCAACCCTCTTTGGAAGAGATGACCCTCAAGGCAATCGAGGCCCTGTCGCAAGAACCTAACGGATTCTTCCTGATGGTGGAGGGCAGCAAAGTGGATTGGGCCGCGCACGATAACGACGCCAAAGCCGCTTTGTTCGATTTCATCGCATTCGACAAAGCGTGCAAGGTTGCCTTCGATTTCGCCCAAAAAGACGGCCAAACCTTGGTGGTGGTCCTGCCCGACCACGGAACCAGCGCGATTACCATTGGCAGTGCCAAATCCAACCACGGCTACGACAAGCTGTCGCTCAAACAGATCATGTCGCCCATCGATGACTACACCCTCTCCGCTTGGACGATGGCCGAAAAGATGAAAGCGGTGGAGACATCCGAGTGGCCCGCACTTTTTGAAAAATATTTCAACCTTCAAATCACCCAGCCGGATATCGAGTTCCTGCAATCGGCCAAGGACTACAAGCTGTCGCCGATCCCGGAAGACCAGCGTAAGGGTAACGAGTATATGTCGCGTTTGGTGGGTCAGTTCCTGTATAGCCGCACCTATTTCGGGTTTACCACTTTCGGACATACGGGCGAGAATGTGTTCTATGCCATGTACCATCCGCAACATGATGTGCTGACGGGTTATGTCACCAATGTGCAGTTGCACGAGTATCTGTGCCGTCAGCTCAACCTCACCGACTCACTGCCCAAGCTCACCTCCGAAATTTATGCGGACCATCATCAGGTTTTTGAAGGCTTTACAACCACCATTGACAGCCTTGCGCCCAACCATTACAAATTGGTGGTGAAGAACAAGAAGAACACCCTGGAAGCCGACAGCTATACCAATATCGTGACCGTCAACAAGAAGAGCGTGGAACTGCCGTCGGTAGTGGTGTATATGGACAAGAACAAGACTTTTTATCTCCCTAAAAACCTCCGGAATTATCTGGAGTAGGGGAGAAGACAATATTAATATTAACAGTGAATAATAACTAAAATTTATAAAAATGGAAACCACAACGAATTATGCAGGAAGCAACGGGATGCAGAAAGAGAACAATCCGTTGAAAAAATGGGTGATTATCCTCGGCGTATTGGCCGGCGTGTTTTTTGCCACCACCCTCTATTTCGCCTTCTTTGCCAAACCTGTTCTCAACATGGAATATTCCAAGGTGGAGAATAGCAATATCGAATTGCAGGCGGAGTTGGATTCTTTGCTGGCAGAGCATGAGCGAATCAAAGCTCAGTACGGAGATCTTTCCGACCAGCTCAGCGAGAAGGACAGTATCATTATGGCGAATGCCGCCCAAATTGAGGAGTTGATCAATTCACAGGCCGACTATCGGAAAATCAAGAAACAGCTGGCCCGACTGCAGAATATCTCGCAAGAGTATGTGCAGGAGATGGACAAGCTCTACAAGGAGAACCAGGCTTTGAAAGAGGAGAACATCTCCGTGAAGGCCGATTTGGAACAGGAGCGTCAGGACAAGGAGAACATCCAAAAGTCGAACGAGGCACTCAACGCCAAAATTTCCGGTGCAGCGGTTTACAAAGCCTACAACATCCGCAGTGCAGGTTATATGATCAAGAACAAAGGCAACGAGGAGCCTACCGACAAGGCAGCGCGCGTCAAGCGTATCAAGACCACCTTCATCTTGGGTGAAAACTCGCTGATTGAGGCTGGCCCGGTCAACGTATATTGCCGAATCGCGGTCCCTGGCTCCGGCAAAGTGCTCACACCCGGCTCCGGAGAAACCTACTCTTTCGTGCACAACGGACAACGCCTGCAGTATTCCACCAAAACCGTCGTCAACTACGACAAACAGGCACAAACGGTCACCATGAACTGGGATTTGATGTCTGATGACAAGGCCGTCAAAGGCAAATACGTCGTCCAGGTCTTCACCGACAACCAATTCCTGGGTGAGAGCTTCTTCACCTTGAAATAATCACTGAACAGTCTCCCTTTCACTTAAAATATAACGATGATTAGCCGAAGATACTTGAGAATCAAAACCATGCAAGCGCTCTATGCGCATAGCATGAAACCCTACGAAGAGGTGCTGACCGCTCAGAATACACTCTTGAAAACAGTGAAGAACAGCTATGTGCTCTTCCTTTGGCTCTTCTCCATCTTGCCGGAAGTGACCTTCTACAGAAAAAACAAATTGGAAGATCTCCGCAACAAGCACAACCCGACCGAAGAGGATCTCAATCCCAACACCAAATTCGTGGACAACCAGGTCATCGGGCAAATGGAGGACAATGTTTTCCTGCAGCCCATGTTCAAGGCCAATCGTATTGACTGGTCCAACGATGGTGATTTCATTCCCAGACTTTTCCACGTAATTGAGGACACCGACTTTTACAAAACCTACATGGAGAACCCCACGCGGAGTTACGAAGAGGACAAGAAGCTGGTTTTGGACATCATAGAGCATGTTTTGGGTGAAGATGATCATATTCGCTGGTTTTTCAGTGAAAAGGATACCAACTGGTTGGATGATTATGACGAGGCCCTGATGATGTTCTACAAGAATGTTTCCAAATTCAAATTGAGAGACGGGAACGAGAACAAAATCCATCCCTTGTACAAGGATCAGAAAGAGGATGAGCAGTTTGTGCGCAATCTGTTCAGGAAGACCATTGAGCACGAAGACGAGTATGAGGAGTTGATTGAGGCCAAGTTGCAGAATTGGGAGCTGGAACGAGTTATCGGCATGGACATTCTGCTGATGAAGATGGCTATTTGCGAGTTTTTGGAGTTCCCGACCATTCCCATCAAAGTCACAATGAACGAATATATTGATCTCGCCAAGCTGTATAGTTCCGATAAAAGCCAAAAGTTCATCAACGGCATTTTGGACCGTTTGATAGTGGATTTCAAGGCGGAGGGCAAGATTGTGAAAACCGGAATAGGATTATATCAAAATTAATATGAATAGAATCAAGATAATAATATGTATCGTTTTGGGTTTGTCGGTCATGGCCGCGTGCCACCGTAAACCCGCGCAAGAGGGCGATTTCAAAGTGTCGGACGTGCATATCCCCGTGACTGCCGATGGCATGTCGAAAAAAGACAAGGACAAGATGCCTGTCATCCAGTTCGAGCGTACCACGTACGATTTCGGTGAGGTGGTGCAGGGCGAGAAGCTCAGCTATACCTTCAAATTCAAGAACACGGGAAAGTCGAACCTCATCATTTTCTCTTCGGAGGCCACGTGTGGTTGCACCACTTCCACGCCGCCCAAAGCCCCCATCCGTCCGGGTGAGTCGGGCGAGATCAAAGTTACGTTTGACTCCCAGTCGCAGAAGGGCAAGGTGGTGAAGCGTATCCTTGTCGGTGCCAATACCTATCCAGCGGAGACCATCCTGACCATCACGGCGAATGTAACATCAAGTAAGAATTAAAAGTTGAGAATAATAAATCCCCTTCTTTTTAGATTTGACGAATGAGTGAGGGCAGAGGAAAAACTTGTTTTTGCTCTGCCGAGCGAAGAGGAAAAGCAGGCTTGCCTGCAACGGGTGTCTGTAAGGGGGGTAGTAATATAAAATTGAAAATTCATTATTTTAATAACATTAATAAATACTAGTATGACATTATTACTTACATTATTACAAGCTGCCCAAAGTGCCGGCGGCAGTGGCATGATGACCATCATCATGATTTTGCTCATCATCGTGGTGTTTTACTTTTTCATGATTCGTCCGCAACAGAAGCGCCAGAAACAGATGGAGGAGTTCAAGAAGAGTCTTGAAAAAGGTGACAAAGTGACGACCATCGGCGGCATTCACGGCAAGATTTGCGACGTGAAGGAGAACACATTCGTGGTTGAGATCGCCAATGACGTGCGTGTTGAGGTTGATAAGGCTGCCATTTCCGTTGACGAGGCCCAGCTCAAAGCCAAAAAACAGGAGCAAAATTAGTTTGTAATGCCCAAAGAGAAAATCAAACTGCCTTCCATCGCCCTTCTCGTCTGTTTGGTGGTGGCCGCCATCGCTTGGGGTGTGGTGACGTTTTCGAAAGATTATAAGGTTTCCTATAATTTCAAAATCGTCTGCTACAATCTGCCTGAGGGTAAAAAGAGTGTCACCGTTTCAGATTCTGTCATATCATTGACATTCAATCAGAAAGGCTTGAAATATCTAAGTTCTCCCTTCAAAGACAAGGAGAAGAAAGTCTATATTTCGGTTTCCGAGCTCATCAAACCGAAACACAAGGTTTCTGTATATACTTTCTCCAACAAGGAGATGAAGGAGTTTCTATTGCACCACAACTTCGGCTCCGAGTTGGTGTCGGTGGACGAGCCCGAAGTGATTACCTTTTATCTGCGCTGATGTACAAGATTGCGCTCACCGGGGGCATTGGCACGGGCAAGACCTATTTGTCCACCCATTTCATCGAGATGGGCATTCCGGTGTTTTATGCCGACGACGAGGCCAAGAAACTTTACGCCGATCAGCAGTTTCTGCAAAAAATCAGGGAGGCTTTCGGCGAAGAGGTCTTTATACTCGGTCACCCGGACCAGTTGAGTTTTGAGCGATTGGCGGCGAAGGTCTTTGCCGACGAGGAGGCGTTGCAGCGGCTCAACCAGCTTGTGCATCCGGCGGTGATGAAACAATTTGAGGAATGGTCAGCCCGTCAGGACGCACCCGCCGTCATGATGGAGTCGGCGGTGGTGTTCGAGGGGAACCTCACCCAATATTTCGACAAAATCATTGTGGCCGACGCGCCCGTGGAGTTGCGCATCCGTCGTGTGATGGCCCGCAACCCGGAGATGACGCGCGAGCAGATCCTCGCCCGCATGGCACGCCAGATGCCGCAGGAGGAAAAATGCCGCCGCGCCGATCTGGTGGTGTGCACCGGAGAAACGTACGCGGCGGCATGTGATTACCGTTAACGTTGGAGGTTCCGCCGCAACGCGGCGGAATAGGATATCACACTTCTCAACTAGCATCCGCTGGACACAACATGGCGCAGCGGTTGATGATACGGTTGGCATACTCCAATCCGGTATCGCACACCTTCTTGTCTTTGCATCCGTCGTAACCCATAGTCAGATGCATGAGATCATATCCAATCGCAATGTTAGTTAGGAGTTTACGGTCGCGCTTGCCGGCGGCTTCCTTGTATTTCTCTATACTTGGGCGGCCCTTGCCGTCGCTCACGCCAAATACCGCATCCAAAGCGATTAGGCAGCCCTTCCAAAGCGTATCGCCGGCAATGCGAACATATTTCTTGTCCCTGTAAGTGTTGGTTTCAGGGTCAAGTTTTGATTTCACAATGATTTCTTTCGCGTTGGCTACGTATCGGCGGGCCTCCGCGATGGGATTTGCATTTTCCATGATTTGTTGTTTTAGTAGAGACGGTGCACGCACCGTCTCTATGTGGATAATGTTGATGGTTCCGCCGCTTTGCGGCGGAATGGTGAACGTGGTTAGAATGGCAGGTCGTCCGTGTCGGGCTCGTATGCCGGCTCGGGAACGTTGGCGGGTGGTACGGCTGCGGCCGCCTGGTTGGGCACCTGCGTGGCCACCGCTCCGGCGGCACTGTCATCGCCCTTGGGCGACAAAATGGTGAACGTGCTGGCCTCAATCTCGGTGATGTACCGCTTGCTGCCATTGTCCTCCCAACTGCGCGTGCGCAACTTGCCCTCCAAATAGATCATCTTCCCTTTGTTCAGGTACTTCTCGGCATTCTCAGCCAAGTTGCGCCAACAGTAGATGTTGTGCCACTCGGTCTGTTCTATCCGGTTGCCACCCTTGTCCTTGAAATACTCGGACGTGGCCAATGTGAAGGATGCTTTTTTGACGTTGTTTTCAAAGGTTCTGATCTCGGGATCCTTACCTAACCGACCGACCAGAATAACTTTATTAATTCCTGACATAGTAATTTGTTTTTAAGTTCGATGCAAAAATATAAAATTTATAGATATAATCAATTGAAATTAAAAATATTTTAATTATTTTTTCAAAACGGGTTTGTAATACGATTCTGACAGGATTTTCTGTGAGTCGGTGCGCAGCATGAGGTCTTTCAACGAGGTTTCAGGATGCTGTTTCACGTAACTTTTGATAATCTGCAGGCCGATGTATGCGCCGAGGCGGCCGGGCGACTGGTTGCCGAATACGCGCGTGAAGGGCGTTTCGTCCACCAACTGGCGAATCACGTCCTCGTCTTTGGAATAAATCATGTTCTTTTCCATCAGGTACTGCCACACCTGGCCCTCGTACTTTTGGGCCCATTCGTATTTTTCGGGACTGTAACCCAATATGTCCATTTCCGGGGTGTTGGGAAACATGATTTGGGTGAAGAAGAGTTTCTTGCCTTCATAGAGCATGTTGTCCAAGGACGACACTAAGGTTTTATCGGGCAAGTGTTTGTAAGCCATAACTTTGGTAAAGCAGTCTGTGGCTATGTACTTGCGATCGAAGCGGGCGCTGATGAACTTAGGGATTTGTGCCGCGCTGTAATTCTTGTAGTCGGCCCCGAGGTACATGTCCAGGTTGATAAAGACCGTATTGTCATAGCCCCACACATTTGGTTTTTGGATGTCGATGCCGGAGATCATGGTGATGAAGTTGGGCACGGAGTCGTCCGGAAAATGGGTGAGATAGACTTTGAAGGCGGCGGTGAGCTGGCTCTGCAAGTCGTTGAGGTTGGGGTACTGCTTTTGCGTATCCCGGTAGAGCACCTTGATGACGGTATCGGCGAGATACCCTTGGAGTGCCTCCATGTAGTTGGGGTTCTTCCAGCTGTCCTTGGCGATGAGGATTTCGGGCACCTGTCCATACAGTTGTTCCACACCTTGGGCCAGGTGTTTGCGGTCCAATGTAAAGAGCGCCTGCTCGTAGCGGAAGATGTCCACCTCCACGTTTTTAACCTTGGCCTTCTGTTCGGTTGTCATGGAGGGCGTAGCCACCTTTTCCTTGCGGTGGCAAGCAGCGCAGCCTATCAACAGGAGCAGAACTATGATGCCGATTGTTTTTCTCATAATGCAGTTTTGTAATGGCGGCAAAAATAGTAAAAATTAGGCATTCGCCCCTTGTACCTCATTCACCCCATGTACCCCATGCACCCTTTTTGTTAAAATTTTTTCCCCCGTTTATGTTTACAAATTAAAAAATTGTATATTCGCACCTTGATTGTATTATGTGCTTAAAATAGAATAGGATTAACACAAATAATTGATAATCAATATAATATAATATTAACAAAAAAACTACAGTATGAAAAATTTCGACACTTTGAAAACTTTGACACGCACGATGCAAAGTTTTGTGGCCATGATGTTGGTGACATTGATGGCTGTTGGTAGTGTAGTAGCGCAAACAACCTACTCACACACCATTACTGTTAAGACTTGGAGCGCTCTTGGCGAACAGTCTTTGAACGGAGTAAACTGGACTGCAACCGGCACCGCAACAGATGGCGGTTATTTCGGCTACGACAACACGAAAGGCCAACAGTTCGGTTCCGGCTCTAAGCCGTTCTCCGCACTGACACTCACAACTTCCGAGATTGCCGGAACCATCACTTCTGTGAAGGTGAACACCTCCGGCGCAAACAGTGTTAACGCCACATTCAAAGTGAAAGTGGGCGACACCTATTTCACCTCTGGCGAAGCGGATCATATTGCCGTGACCAACACTGCCACCGACTATACCTTTACAGGTTCCGCTTCCGGCGCAGTGGCTTTGGAATGGGCTCAGACTTCTTCAAAAGCCCTCTACATCAAATCCATCGAGGTTACTTATACTCCCGCAGGTGTGGCAGTGGCCGCCCCGACATTCGCTCCGGGGGCCGGACTCTATTACACGGCACAAAATGTGGCTATCTCCTGTGAAACCGCAGATGCCATTATCCACTACACACTGGATGGTACGGCTCCTACAGCCCAGTCTCCTATCTACAGCACTCCTATCGCTGTGAACACTACTACCACGATCAAGGCTATCGCTGTTAAAGGCACTGACAGCAGCACCGTGGCTTCCGCAACCTATACCTTCCCGATTGAAGTGGCCAGCATTGCCGCTTTCAAGGCTGCCAACACTGCAACCAACAGCACCGTTTACAAAATCACGGGCGATGTGACCTTCGTGTTTAAGAATGGTGCAAACATCTACGTTCAAGATACGACCGGCGGTTTGCTGATTTACGATCAAGGTACCAGTGTCATTACCCGTACTTATACGGAAGGTGATGTCATCTCCGGAGGTGTTTACGGTTCCTGTACACTGTACAATGGTTTGGTTGAGTTGATTCCGACCAGAGATCTCGCCGCTTCCACCATCAACACCGGTGCCGTGGCTCCTATCGTGGCCACCGTTGCCGACATCAAAGCTAACTACGCCCAGTTTGAGTCCAAGCTGGTGACGATTTCCGATGTGACCTTTGCAGGCGGTTCCTTCAATACCAGTTCCGCTACCAACATCAATGTGGAGCAGGATGGTGAAACCATGCAGGTGCGCAACGTTTACAAAACTTTGTCTATGACCATCCCCGCTGGATTCAAGGCTAATGTGACCGGCTTTGTGCTGCGTTATAACAACAACTTCCAGTTGGCTCCGCGTGCCAATGAAGATGTTCAATTCGGTGCGGTGACCTTGCCCTATGTGGTTGACTTCGACCAGAATGTTGACCCGGGTTTTGTTATTGCCAATGGTAACTACACCGACAAATGGTATATTGGCCAGGCACAGGGTTTCGACAACAACAAATTGTACATCTCCTCCAACAACGGAGTGACCAACAAGTATGATGTCAACGCCTATTCAGATGTGTTGGCTTACCGTGATGTTATCATTCCGGAAAACGGTGCCGTATTGAACTTCGACAGCCGTACAATGGGTGAGAATGGTGATGTATTAGTAGTATATATATATAATTACAGCGCCGATGAATATTACACGATATTTTGGGAATATGATGAACCCGAATGGAACCATATCAATATGCCCATCAGTCCTGAATATGCCGGCCCGGGCCAATTGGTGTTCCGTTGGATTAACAACGGCAACGGACAGGGTGAGCAATTCCCGATAGCCATTGACAACATCTCCCTCACGGAGGCCGTTTGCGCACAACCCATCGCGCTGAACGTGACCGTGAATGATGCCAATGCAGTGGTTACATGGACAGCCGCTGACACCACGCAAAATGCCTGGACCCTTGAGTACAAACTCGAGGACCACAACGAGTGGTACAGCGTGAATACCACCACACCGACCGCCACCCTCTCCGACCTGCAGGGCAGCAGCAACTACAACGTGCGCGTGAAAGCCAACTGCGGTGCAGAGAGCAGCGAGTGGACCTACACCTCTTTCCAAGTGGGTTGTGTGAATGGCACAATTACAGAAGAAACGTTGACATTTGGCAATGAAACTAATGCGCCTAACTATATGCTTCCTTTTGCTGGTTATTATTACCATTCCTACACTCAACAATTGATAACAGCGGAAGAATTAGCTGAACAAGGTATTATACCAGGAAGCACCATCAATCAAATCGGTTTCAACTATTATAATACTACTTCTACAGTGCGTCCTATTATGATAGGTATGGCCAACACAACTGAGGTTTCTTTCGGCAGCAGCTTTATATCCAATAATGAGTTCACAACCGTTTATGCTTCAGAATGTCAAGAGTTTTCCAATGAAAACAACAATTGGGTTATGATGACCCTTTCAACACCGTTTACTTATACAGGTGGTACACTTGCAATTTCGATGTTGATGGACTATACCACAAACTCAAGTTGTTTCACGGAATATAGTAGCACTTATCGTTTTTATCAATCCAATGTTGGTTCCAACGTTTCAAGAGTTTTTTATTGTTATGGATCTAGCACGGGTAATAATATAACGTTTAATGCTAACGGACAACCTACATCCACATATTCATATACGTATACTAATAACTATGCATATCGTAACAATATAAGATTTAATGCCACTATCAATAATTGTAACGACCAACTCGCTTGTGCAGCTCCTACAGCTGTGACCGTGACTGACGTTACCGAAAACAGCGCTGTTGTCACTTGGAGTGGCAATGCTACAAACTACTCTTTCGAGTACAAGACTGGCAATGACGATTGGACTGTGGTTCCTGTGAGCGACACCACCTACACCCTTACGGGCCTCACCCAGAAGACCAACTACCTCGTGCGCGTGAAAGCCATTTGCGGCGAGAACAACAACAGCCTCTACACCGAGGAAGTTCAGTTCACCACGCTCAGCATTTGTCCTATTGTGACCAACATCGAGACCTCCAACCTTTCCACCACCACCACCATTTCTTGGACTCCCGGTAGCAACGAGAATGAGTGGAATCTCCGTTTCCGCCCGGTTGGCTCCAACGAATGGGTGAACCTCCATATCAGCGGTATCGCTTCCACCACCTTCGGCGGTTTGCAAGACCAGACTGATTACGAAGTGGAAATCATGGCTCTTTGCGATCCTACCGACGAAGACAACCAAAGCTCTTGGGCTCACTATGAGTTCACCTCCGGTTGTGCTCCGTTCGAACTTCCTTTCGAAGAGGGCTTCGCTTCCACAACTCGTCCCGACTGCTGGGAATCCAATGGTATCATCTTCAATGGCACGGTTGCTGTGGCTGACTCCGCCGCTGAATGGTTGATGACTCCGCCGGTACAAATCCCTGGCGACAACAAAACCTATATCGTGGTTGACATGCAAGGCACCGCTTCCCTCATGGCTTCCTACAGAGGTACTCAAATGAACCGTTTCACCGAGATTGCCATGTTGGGCAACGATGAAACCGGCCACTACATCATTGAAATTCCTGCTTCTTATAAAGACAAAGCCGTCAACTTCATGTTCCTGGCTTCCGAAAACTTCAGCATTGACAATGTGGAATTCACCCAGTGTGCATTCGTTCCGGTCAACCTCACCGCAGCTAACCCGCTCAACAACGCTGTTGAACTTACCTGGAACGGTATCAACAACAACGGTTGGGTAGTGGAATACGCCAAGACCGGTACTGACAGCTGGACTTCCGTCTTTATTGATCAAACCACCGACACCGTGACCTACACGCTCACGGGTCTCGAGGGTAGCACCAGCTATAAATTCCGTGTACGTACGACTTGCGCCGGCGGCTTCACCAGCAAGCCTTCCAATGTGGCTACGGCGACCACCCGTTGCGACGCAGTCGCTGTGCCGTACGAAGATTTCGATGGCATTACGAGCACGCTCGATTGCTGGACCCCGTTCTTTACCGGTACAAGCAATCTTAGTTATGTAGATGAGACCTGGGCCGGTAAACTGCAGATGTACAACTATTATAACCGTACACTCGACTCCACCGACAACACCGCTCTCGGCGATTTGTATGCTATCCTGCCTACGATGGACACCGCTCTGAATGCGCTCCAGATCAACTTCACGGCTGAAACCTTCTCCAGCGATCCTGATGTAGTATTCCAATTGGGTGTGGTGACCGACATCAACCGTCCGGCCCAGACCTTCAGACAGCTTGGAACTGACTATACTGCCGTTAACACTCCTGCTAATTATACATACATCCTCAACAATGTGGACTACGCCGGCAATCTGGCCTTCCGTGTGAAGAAATCCAATGAAACGAAAGACTTGCGTCTCTCCAACATCAAGGTTGAAAACATTCCTGCCTGCCAGAAACCTCGTAACCTCGTGGCTGTTCCGCTTACAGAAAATTCCATGGAGTTGAGATGGAACAAGATCGGTAATCAACCGCGCTGGGAAATCAAATACATGAAAGTCCTGTCAGAATATTCCGACTTTGATCCCGACGTTGCCGGAACGCCTGCCACCGCCAACTCCTCTCCTCGTACCTTCAACAATCTCGAATATGGTGCATGGTATGTCTTCTACATGCGCACCAAGTGTGGTGAAGGCGAATACAGCGATGGTTGGGTTGGACCTGTCAAAAAACAACTCGTGCTTGACTTCAACCTTGCCAACACGCCCAATGTAACTTCTTGTAATGGTAATGTGGTATTTGAGGCCGACACCAGTGCTTCTGCCACCAACACGATGACACTCCATGCCAGCAGCGCTAACAGCTGGGTAGCACTGACTACTGATTATTCCGGTGTCTTGAATCTTGGTTCCGATACCCTTTATGTGTATGACGGCACAGCTGTGAATGCCCAAAAGCTTATCAAAGCTTATACTGGCAACAATACCAATGTGACCATCACTCCTGTTTGCGAGAGCGATTTAACGCTCTACTTAGCCCATCATACTGCTAACCCGAACGTTAAGTTGATCATGTCCTGCGAAGCGGTGCCGACATGCTCCGCTCCGACCGCTTTGGCATACAACGAGCAAACAACTGTTCTTTCTTGGAATGCCGGTTGCTGGGGCACAGCAGAAAACTATAATATCCAAGTGAAAAACGCACAAGGAGCTATTGTTCTGTCACTGACCTCTGCTACCACCAGTATTGCTATTCCTATTGAAAACCTCTCCAATGGTACATACACGATGAAGGTGCAGCCTGTGTGTGACAACCAACCTGGCGACTGGTCTGAGGAGATTTCCTTTGACAGAATTGCTTGCGCTGATCCGACAAACCTGACGGTGAACATGGTAAGTACTGCCAATGGTTACACTGCCCAACTTACTTGGAACGGTAATGCCGCAGGTTATGAGGTGGGTTACAAGCTGCACGATGCTTATAGCTGGACAGCTGCCAATGTGACTACCAACAGCTACACCACACCGGTGCTGGATGATAATGTTGATTATGATTTCCGCGTAAAAGCAATCTGCAATGCCGCTGACCAAAGTGGTTACGTTACAACAACGGGATTTGTGCCGTGTGTGAATGCAGAAGAGAGAGAGGAGATGTTGCCCATACTTACCAATACTACAACAAATTACAATGTGCCATTTTACTATAATTATAGTTTTTCATACAGTCAACAAATTTATGACGCCTCTGAAATTAATGTTTCGAGTGGGTCAATTCAATCTATTAAATTCTATCTCTCTTCAGGAACTCCTTCCAATGCCGGCAACGTACGTATTTGGTTGGGTCATACGAATAAGGAAACATTTAGCAGTACGACAGATTATGTAAATCCATCGAATCTTACCTTGGTTTACGAAAAAGAAGGAACTCAAACTTTTACGCAAGGCTGGAATGAATTTGTTTTCAACACACCGTTCAACTATAATGGTACAGATAATATTGTGGTTGCCTACTATGAGGGTTATCCGAATTATGGTGGCGGTGGTAATTTCTCGGGTACAACCGGAAGTGATTACAAAACTTTGTATCAGTATAGTGACGGTACAGGTTATTCAGGTGGTTATACAGATCCCAATCACACATACGTTAATTATGAAAATCCGGCACAATCATCCACAACTTCTAAATCCAGAGTTCAATTCCGTAATAATATTATCTTTAACATTAATGCTGAATTTTGTGCACCTGTTGTTTCCTGTCCGGCACCGAGCAATGTGGCGATAGCAAATCTTGAATCCGAGAGTGTCACAGTTAATTGGGAAAAGGGTGGTGATGAGACAGCTTGGACCGTGGCTTACACATTGAACAATGGAACAGAAGAGTCCGCTGCTGTTACAGATACGTTTTATACCATCACAGGTCTTGAGGCAAATACTGCATACACTCTGAACTTCCATGTATATGCAAACTGTGATGCTAATCATCAATCGGTAGGAGCAGGGGAGACATTTAATTTCAACACGCCGTGTAGTGCTTTGTCATTGCCATACGAGGAAAATTTTGAAGCATATTATGCTCCCAGTTCAGCTTCCTCTACTTCATATACCTATGTAATGCCAGATTGCTGGAATGCTGAGTGGGCAGCAGCAACAACCTCTTACAATTATTCTCCCAAAGTGACAAGCTATAGTTCCTATGCTCCGAATGGAGGAAAATACTTATACTTCTTGGCTGGAGGTACGTATTATGCATATTACAACAACAATCCCACGGTTGTGGTATTACCTGCTTTCGATGCAGATTTGACTACGACAAATATTTCATTCAGAGCTCGGGCGTACAATAACTCAAACGGAAAATTATATTTAGGATATGTAACGGGTAACAACGTTTTTACTGAACTTAAGCAGATTACCTGTGCCACAGCTTCAGGTGCTCCGTTGCAAACCGTTGAATTGAATGCTTATGCCATTCCACAAGGTGCACGTTTGGCTTTCAAAGCCCAATACACCGCTTCTTCTGCTTATTCTTACATTGCAATCGGATTGGATGATATTAATATTGATTATCTGCCTACCTGTGGTAAACCATCTATTGCAATAGTTGGGGATACTGTGAAAATCACACCTCATGCACTTATTGGAACTCCCGAAGCATACAATGTGCAATATCGTACTACATCTGAGGATACCTGGACTTCTGTCACTACGACGAACAATTATTTTGTGATACCGAACATCATGCCGCAGACTGATTATGAGGTAAAGGTGCAATCTGATTGCGGTAGCGCAGATGGTACATCTGAATGGGATTCCATCAGTTTCACCACCCCGTGTTTGGCATTATCTATACCATATACTCAAGATTTCGAAGAAACAGTATTCCCGCCGGATTGCTGGAGCCAGGATTACGTTTCGGGTACACACAATTGGACTAGAACAACAAACTCTACTTATGGTTCAGGAAGTTACGATGCTACATTTGCCCATGTTACTAAAGGAACAGAAACCAAATTGATTACCCCGCAATTTGATTTAAGTGCCTATCATACTGTACAAATCAAATTCAAACATAGTCAAGCTGTATGGTCTGAAGACCAGGATGAATTAAGAGTTTATTATCGTCCGTCCGCGGCTTCAAATTGGGTACAGTTGGCTGAATACACCGAAAGTATTACCACCATGCGTCAAGAACAAATCATACTTCCTGCTGCAGCTTTGACAGCTACCTGTCAGTTTGCTTTTGAAGCTTATGATTCCTATGGTTACAATGTTTATGTAGATGACTTTGTAGTGGAAGAGATTCCTACCTGTTCTGCTCCTGAAGCTTCTTCTTTCGGAATCGTATTTAGTCCCGCCATTACCTTGACTTGGAGTCCTGGTTCTGTTGGAACACCTGCTGGCTACATATTGCAATACCGTGAATTAGGTACAGAAACATTTACAGAGGTTACGACTCCGACTGCATCCTATACATTCACTGGCTTGACGGAAGGTACTACCTACGAATTGAGAGTGAAACAAGATTGCGGTGCTGCGGATGGCCAGTCCGAATGGACACCGTGGTTGTCGTTCAGAGTACCTTATACTTGTCAAACTCAATACGAACTCCCGTTCGTGGAAGACTTTGAGTTGACGAGTCACACCCGTGATTGTTGGATGACAGCAGATCTTGATCGCGATGGTTATACCTGGATGTTTGTTGATCAAACCATTAATCCCGAATGGTTTGCACATAGTGGTAATTTTGCTTATACTTCTCCGTCATATTATGCTGGTGCACTCAATTCTGATAACGTGTTGGTTTCTCCGGCTATTCATATTTCTTCTCCGGCTCAGTTGACTTTCTGGGCTTCCAGTATTGAAGACACTTATCTTGATCATTTCAGTGTTTACATTGATACCGCACTTCAAACGCTGCTTAGTTCGACCCCGATACTGTCCAACGAGGAAGCTCCATACGGTTATACCGAATATGCATTCGACTTAGGTGCATATCAGGGTAAAACCATTTATATTGCCTTCCGCCATACAGATTATGATCAAGACTGGTTATTGTTGGACGATGTTTCCGTCGTCGCGCGTCCTTCTTGTTCTGCTCCTATGGGATTGGCATTCGAGAATGGCACCCTCATCTGGAACAAAGGTCTCTTTGGTGAACCGGCAAGTTACAATGTCCGTTATCGTTTGCAAGGCGACACGGTTTGGACCACTGCAGTTGTGGATACCAACTTCTTCGTTCCTGTTCGTTGGGAATCCAATAGCGATTATGAAGCACAAGTGCAGACCAATTGTGGTAATGACGATCTTTCCGAATGGTGCGATATGCTGCAATTCCATACGCCTGTCACCTGCTTCACGCCGACAGAATTTGCCGTCTCAGATGTAACCGACCGCGGCGCCACCATCACCTGGGCTGACAGTTACGACCAGACCAACTATGCCGTTGAGTACAAGGCCGAAGGTGAAACCGACTGGACAACCGTGGCAGTTGCTTCCACCCGCACCTTAACCCTGACCAACCTCAACTACCTCACCACTTATACCGTGCGTATGAAGGCTGTTTGTAGCGAATATGACGAGTCTGAATATACCGATGAGGTTGAATTCACTACATTGTGCGCCGGCGGTTACAATACTGAAAAAGAAGTTGACTTCTCCAACTTCAGTAGTTCTACGTCCTATGATTATCTGCCGTTCTATGGTAACTATGGTTATACCTATAGCCAGCAGATTTACGATGCTAATGAACTGAACCTTGGCGCTACAGAGATTAATTCTATCAGCTTTAAATGTAATACAGCACCTTCTGTTGACAAGACAGGTGGTATCCATATCTGGTTGGGTCAAACCAACAAGAGCTCTTTCTCCAGCACAACAGACTATGTGGATGTGAATACCTTGACAGAAGTGTTTGCTATGCCGGAAACAGAAAGTTACCAGTTTACAGATGGAGAGTGGAGCACCTTCACATTTGACATTCCGTTCCACTATGATGGTACCAGTAATCTTGTGGTGGCCTTCTATGAAGGTAAGGCAGGTTATAATAGCGGTTCTTTCTATGTTCATAACACCTCTGATTACAAAGCCATTTACCATTATTCCGACACGAAAACTAATGTTTCTTATACAGATCCTGCAAGTGCCGCAGCTAATCTTAGTTCATTTTATAAATCTTTTGTGCAGAAGAGAAATGACATTATTTTGTCCACAGCTTCTACTTATTGTCCTCCTGACTACGATTTGGCTATCGAATCCATCGAGCCGATTGCCGATGCTTGCGACTTGAGCGACGCCAAGGTGGTGGTTAGACTGAGAAACAACTCCTACCTCAATGCTGTGAACGGCTTCACCGTGAACTACACGGTGAACGGTGCCGAAACACCTGTTACCGAGACGGTGAATGCTACCATCCTGCCGCAAGAAACATACGTCCACACCTTTGCTACCACCCCGGCATTCGTTGACGGTTCCAACAACATTCTCGTTAGCGTTATCTATGATGGTGACGAGGTGGAAGACAACAACACCATGGCACTGAACGACATCCGTCAAGTGGTGCCCGCCACGGTGCCTTACGAGCAAGACTTCTCTAACGTGGTTCTGGGTCGCGACGCTTGGACTCAAGGTGCCGAGAACAACAACCCGAACCTCTGGACAAACAACAACGGCGTGCTGACCTTTGTGGACAGCGACACCATCGATGCCCAGAACTATGTCATCTCCCATTGTATCGAGATTCCGGCTGGCCAAATGCAAGTGTCCTACGACTACAACGCACTCAGCAACATGCCTGAGAACATGAACGTCTATATGGGTACTACCCCGGACATCGCTTCCATGACCCTTATCGGCTCCCACACCAACTTCACCAAGACAGTTGACGGCCACACCTACAACTACCTCTTCAACAACGCAAACGCTGGTATCTACTACTTCGCTATCGAAGCAACCAGCGTCAAGGGTAACATGGGTGTCACCTTCGACAACCTCAGCATCATGCCTATGGTTGATGTTACGGTGACTTCCGGTCCTAACGGTACAGTTACTCCGCTTGGTCTTGTGAGGGTTCCTTATGGTGGAAATCTCACCCTCAATATTGTTCCCGACAACATGTACCACACTGCCGGTGTTTGGGTTGACGGCGATCGCGTGATGAACGAAGACCAGTACAATGCAAGCTTCATGATGTACACTTTGGATAACATCACCGAGCCGCACAACATCGACGTGCAGTTCAAGATGGAATTCCACATCTTCAAGTATGCTTATAACTACAGCAATGCATACCCAGAGGTGGGTGGTCATTATGTTGGAGATGCTATTGACACCACCAATATCCCAAGCAGACAAGCTGTCCAATTCGTGGCTGACGAGCACTACTCACTCCACAGCCTCGTGGTGGGCATCATCCCGCCGGCTTCCGAGGGCGCTATCATCGATGGTGACAATGTAATTGCCAATGTTACTTACGACGAAGCTACCCGTACCTACACCTACACGTTCGATACGCTCTACGTGTCCAACTACTACGTACAGGCTTGCTTCAAGAAAGACACAGTCGCTATCAACTACGCTACCCTCACCGGTATCGGTGTCTATGACGGCGTAAGCGTTGCCGCTGGCGAAACCCACAACACTTGGGTTGACTATGGTTCCGACTTCACCTCTACCATCCAGCCTGCCGACGGTTACTACAACATGGGTGTGACCGTGAACGGCGTGGACAAGGGCATCATCGACCACTATGATTTCGACAGCCTCATCACCACACAATATGTGACGGCCCAGTTCGGTCACAAGGTGACGGCATCCATCATGAACTACAACAACAATGAGTATCTCGGCAGCGACGAGGTGCGCGGCACCATCGCCCCGGCAGAGCAAATGATCCTCTCCGGTAGCAGCTGCTCCGTTACAGGTACCGTCCAAGAGCACTTCCACCTGAGCAACTTCTTCGTGAACGGTGTGGATATGCTGTCCGCCGTGACCTTCGACGGCCGCAACTTCAGCTATACCATCGACTCCCTGGTTGCCAACACGGAAATCAACGCTGTGGTTCGTATCGACACAATCGCTATTTACTACACGGTTGACGGTGGCAATGGCTACGTAAACGGTAACCTGATGGAAGCTCCTGCAATGGATACCCTTTATATTGAGTATGGTTCCGACTTCATGAGCCAGTTCGCGGCCGCGACGGGCTACCACATCGTGAACGTGACGGTGAACGGCACGGTTTACGGCGAGATCCCGTCTTGGTTGACAGAGTACATCACGGCACCTCAGAACATCGCAGCCACCTTCGCGCTGAACGAGTACGACATCACGACCGCAGCCCATGGCAACGGCAGTGTGACTCCGGGCCTGCATGTGGTTTACGATCCTCAGAGCAGCTACACCTTCACGGCAACGCCGGCCGAGGGTTACCACATCAGCCAGATCCTGCGCAACAACGAGAACCTGGTGATTGCAGATCCTGAAGCAGCGTTCACGGATGTGATAGCACCTGTGTTGAACGACTACAGCTACGTGGCTTACTTCGAGCCGAACATCTACACGGTGACGGCATCCTGCGGCGCCAACGGCACGATCGATCCTTACGGAGCACAGAACTACGAATATGGCATGACTCCGACCTTCACGGTCACGGCGAATGCAGGCTATGCCATCGAGCATGTGTATGTTGACGGTGAGGAAGTGGCATTGACGAACGGCACCTACACGTTCTCCGCCCTTACGGCCAACCACACGATCAGCGCCACATTCACCGAGGACACCCACACGATTACCGCTACGGCCGGCAACGGCGGCAGCATCGATCCAGACGGAGCGAACGTAGTGATGACGGGCAGCACGGTGGTTTACACCATCACACCTGCCACGGGCTACGAGATTGCCGACGTGACGGTTGACAACGTGTCCGTGGGCGCAGTTGCCACCTACACCTTCGAGAACGTGACCGCCGACCATACCATCGCCGCAACGTTCAGCGCACAGCAGTTCACCATCACGGCAACTGCCGGCGCCAACGGTACGATCACCCCGAGCGGTGTCCAGACAGTGGCCTACGGCGCAACACCGACCTTCACGGTAACCGCTGACGCTGGTTACGAAATCGATGAGGTCCGCGTTGACGGCCAGGTGGTGACACTGACCAACGGTGCATACACCTTCGCCGCAGTGGCAGCCGACCACGAGATTTTCGCCGCCTTCAAGGTGAAGAGCTACACGATTACAGTGACCGACCCGAACAACGGTACCATTACGCCGAACGGCGTGATTACGGTGAACCACGGCGCAACCCCGACCTTCACGGTGACTCCTGCCACGGGCTACGATGTGACGGCCATCACGGTGAACGGCAGCAACGTGATTGCCGACGCCCAGGCAACAGTGATGGGTGCTTACACCTACACATTCCCTGCAGTGACGGCCAACCGCACGCTGACGGCCACGATGACGAAGAAACACTTCACCATCACGGCTACAGCCGGTGCCAACGGTACGATCAACGGACCTGCCACGGTGGAATATGGCGACAACGCCACCTACACCATTACTCCGGCCACGGGCTACGAAATCGCCGATGTGACGGTTGACGGCATGTCTGTGGGTGCTGTGGCTACCTACACGTTCCACAATGTGACGGCCAACCATACTATCCATGCTACCTTCAGCGTTGAGCCTTGTGTGGTTCCGTCCAACCTGCAGACCATCAACATTGACTCCACGTCCGCATTGCTGACATGGTACCATCCGGGTGCTGATTCCTATGACATCCAGTACAAGGCTGCTACGGCCAACACTTGGACCATGGTTTCCAATGTTCCTGGCTTCACTTACAGCCTCACCAACTTGCAAACTTCAACCACCTACGTTTGGAGAATCAAGGCTAACACGGTGGGTTGCACAGATGCCGACTGGTCCAACGCTACCTCCTTCACCACATTGGCAGGTCCTGCTCCTGTAGTTGGTATTGCCGACTACGTGAAGAGCCATGTGAACGTTTACGCTGAGCACAACCGCGTACATATCATCAACGACTACAATGTTGACATCAACAACGTGTCCATCTACGACATGTACGGCAAGCTGATATACAGCGGCAACGCAATCAACAATCCTGAAGTGATCGAGTTGAACGTGGCAGTAGGCACGTATGTGGTTCGTCTGAACACGCAACAAGGTCCTGCCGTTTACAAGGTACACATCAACCGGTAATCGGTAAAACCAATACAATCCAAGAAGGGACGGAAATTCTTCCGCCCCTTCTTTTTTTTATTAACACCCTCTACCTTTTTTGTATAAAAAAAATTATATTTGCAACCTACTTTGTATAATACTTTTATTTCGTCCGAATTCATATATAGGGATTTATTTATTAACAAAAACATATCATTATGAAAAAGATTTATTCCTTGAAAACTTTGTCAAGAAAATTGCAAAGTTTAGTGGCCATTATGCTGGTTACGCTGATGGCTGTAAGTAATGTTGCTGCACAAACGGGGACCACCGCTCCGTCTCCTGCGACACTGCCCTATTTCGTGAACTTTGATGATGCGACAGACACAGGTTTGGTCATCACCAATGGCAACTATACCAACAAATGGCTGGTTGGTCAGGCACAGGGATTCGACAACAACAAACTTTTCATCTCATCCTCTAACGGTATTACCAACAAATACAACATCTCGCAGGCCAGCACGGTGACAGTTTCCCGTGAGATTATCATCCCTGCCATGGGTGCGAATATCTCCTTTGACTACCGCGTGAACGGTGAAGCCGACAAAGACTATCTGAAAGTGGAACTAATACATGAGGACGTTACCGTCACTTTGGCCACTTTGCAAGGCGATAACGGATGGAATGAATTCAACTATGTAATAGAACCGCAATATGCCGGCACTGCGACCATTGTTTTCACATGGACCAACGACAACGCCAATGGTGACCAGTATCCAGCTGCCATCGACAACATTTCCATTGTGCCGGCTTTTTGTGTCCGCATCAACACTTTGAGCGTAATAGCAGACAGCGTCAGTGCGAATGTGCAATGGGCATTGACGGATTCCACCCAAACAAACTGGGAAGTGCAATACAAACTTAAGAACCACCAAGACTGGTACTCCATGATGGTCACAGCTCCTGCTGCAACGCTCACCAACCTGCAAGGTAGCAGCGACTACGATTTGCGCGTGCGCGCCATCTGCGGCGAGAATACCAGCATCTGGCTTGAAGGCGAGTTCAGAACCCTTTGCCACAACACCCGCGAGGAAATTGTCACCGCTGTGGAAGGCACCAATTCATCCAATCTCCTGCCATTCAACAACGGTAGCAAATATTCCTGGGCTGAGATGCTGTTCAATGCAAACCAGGTAGGCGAAGCCGGTACTATTACCGCGCTCACTTTCACTTGTGCGACACCTGATATCTCCTTGACGGTTGACCGCCTCAAGATTTACATGGCCAACACCACCAACGCCGCGCACACCGCCAACAACAACTGGGTTCCGCAAAGCGACCTGGTATTGGTATATGAGGGTGAAAACGTACAGTTAGGTGGAGCTGCCACCCAGACAATCACCCTGAACACCCCGTTCTATTATTTGGGTGAAAACTTGGCCGTGGTGGTGTCCAAGGGCGTTGCTTCCGCTGCCAACACCAATCTTAAATTCAACACCACAACAGTAACAGATAATGTGACTCTATACCGTGCCGCAGCTGGCGAGGCCACAGCAAATTATCCTGCTAACAATAATGGTCTGATTAATGGCTCTCTTAACAAGACGCTTCCAGCCACTGTCTTCACGAAGATTGCTTGTAACGATCCCGTCACCTGTCCTGACCTCAGTGACTTTACTGTGGATAGCGTTGCAGCCACAACAGCGACATTGAGCTGGACTCCTGGCAATGCAAACCAAACCAACTTCCTCTTGCAATACAAAGTTGCCGATGCCACCGAATGGATTGACGTACAGGTACAAGATACTGTTTACACACTCACCGGTCTGGCACACAGCACCCAATATGCAGTGCGCGTGAATGCCGTCTGCGGTGAGAATGACGAGAGCAACTTCACTGATGTGGAGACCTTTGAAACCTTGAATCCGTGTCCTATGGTGACCAACATTTCAGTTTCCCAGATTTCCACCACCACTACGATTACCTGGAATGCCGGCGGTACAGAAACTGCATGGCAGGTTCGCTTCCGTCCTACCACACCGGAAGGTGAGAATTATGTGACGGTTAATGTCAGCGGCATCGCCACCACCACTATCGGTGGTCTGCCGGGCAATACCGAGTATGAGTATGGTATCAAGGCCATCTGTGACGACAATGACAGCTATTGGGCAGAAGGTACTTTCATTACCGGTTGTGCCGCCAAGGATTTCAACTATGCACAGTCTTTCGCCGTGAACGCCGATCCCGAATGTTGGAACACCACCGGCTTTGCCTTTGACGGTACAGCCGCAGTGACAACAGAGGAGGCTGCTTGGTTGACCTCTCCCGCCATGAACGTGCCTGCCACTGGCGATGCTTTTGTGGTTATGGACGTTAAAGGTGGCGCCTTCACTTTGAAGGCTTCTTACAGAGGAACGGCTCAAAACCGTTTCACCACCATTTACGAAGGCGCTGCCTCCGAAGAGATGCAACATATCATCTTCCCAATTCCCGAAATCTACAAAGACAAGGCTGTTAACTTTGCAGTGGTCAGCACTGGTGAATTGCAAGTTTACAATATGGAGTTCTCCACCTGTGCTTACATACCCGAAGAGTTGACCGTCTTGAAGTCCTACATAAACAGTGTGGATTTGCAATGGCTGGCCAATGGTGCTGAAAATTTCAATTTGGAATACTCTATTGACGGTACAAACTGGACCTCTGTGGATGTTACCGGCACCAGCGATACCGTGCAATACACCCTCACCGGACTGACGGGTAACACTCAATACCAGTTCCGCGTGCGTTGCTTGTGTAGCGGCAATGCTTCTGACCACTATTCCAATGTAGCTACAAGCATTACTTTCTGCGAGCCCATGCAGGTACCTTACACGGCTGACTTCTCATCAATGCCCACATGTTGGGAGGTGGCTTACACAGGAACCAATCCTCAAACCACGGCAACCGTGCAGAACAATGCGCTGGTGATGTACAATTTCGGTACTTCCAGTCCGGCACAAATCGACCAAGTGGGTGATCTCTATGTGATACTCCCCAGCTTCGATACTACACTCAACCGTTTGCAACTTACCTTCAAGGCTGCTAAATACAGCAACAGCATCTCTTCCAAGTTCTATTTAGGTGTCATCAGGGACATCAACGACCCGAGCACTTTCCATCAGTTGAACGCTTACAATCCGGCTTCTACCGAAGTCACGGATAATCTGTACATGCTGAATCAGCTTGATGAGAACTACAACCATGGTTATCTGGCTTTCAGAATGAAGGCTACGGACGCTACCGCAGCACAAGCGGTCATACTCCGTGATGTGACGGTGGATTTCATTCCTTCCTGTGCCAAACCGATGAACTTGAAGATTGTCGATAACAGCATTACCGCCAACTCAGTGCAGTTGACCTGGACGCAGCCCACGAGTACGCAGAACTGGGATGTCAAGTACGGCATTACCGGTTTTGATGTGGAGACCGAGGGTACGCAGATCTCGGCGAATATGAGACCGAGAACTGTAAGCGGTCTTACTTACGGTGAAACGTACGATTTCTATGTGCGTGCACACTGCAGCAACACCAACGTGAGTGCATGGGAAGGCCCTGTTTCGGCAGAAATTGAAGTTCCGTACATAGTGGGCCAAGACCATAATATAACCACCTGCGAAGCCACCATTTATGATGACGGTGGCAAGAATGGTGATTATTCTACAAATCTGAACGAAACAATGGTCATCAACCCGATTGATCCGACCACGTCAGTAATCCGCTTGCAAGGCAGTTACGATTTGGAGAGCAGCTACGATTATGTTTATATTTACGATGGTGTTAATGCCAACCAAACGTTGGTGCGTACGCTGAATGGTACGGGCACGTTGGATGTGACTTCCCAATCGGGTGCGCTTACCTTGGTGATGACAACCGATGGTAGTACGGAGAAGAGCGGCTTCGCTTTTCGGGTGACTTGTGAGCCGGCACCATCCTGTTCCGCACCGAAAGACATAAGTTTCTTCAACAACTCTTTGAGATGGGCTAATGGTGTGTTCGGTACGCCGGTAAGCTATGAGATCCGCTATCGCAACACCCAGACCAGTGCTTACCAAACCACCACATCAACCACGAACTCCCAATCCTTTACCGGATTCACCGTGGGTGACACTTACGAATTCATGGTGCGCAGTATCTGCGGTGTGGGCGACACTTCCGAGTGGGCAAGTGCAACCATTGAGATTCCGTGTCCGCTGAAAGATATCCCATATTCTGAAAATTTCGACAGCTACACCTCTACAACATCCCGTTCAACAGCTCTTATCAGTCCTGAATGTTGGAATAATAATAGCATTGGAACATCTACTACATATTATTTGAGTGTATATCCAACTGCTTCGTATGCCCATTCTGCAAGTAACAGTTTGCGTTTCTATAATTACATTCCGAAAAACAACACAACAGCCACATACGGTGATATGTATGCCATTCTGCCTGCGTTCAATGTCAATTTAAATCAATTGGCAATAACGGGATGGATTAGAAGATATACAGCAAATTCATCTACAACAACAACTCTTTATAAAGCTGCAATGACAGTAGGTGTGACGACGAATTTGAACGATCCTTTGAATCCGAGTAATTTCACTGAAATCACAACGTATAATGTCAAGAATTCAGGTACGGAATACGAACATTTCGATATAAGCTTGGGCAATTATTCAGGACCCGAAGGATATGTAGTGCTCCTTTCCCACGTTCCGAAACCAGCGGACACTAATACATATAATTATTTCTGTGTGGATGACCTTTTGGTGGATTACATTCCCGAATGCGGAACACCTGAAATATCAGTTTCTGGGACCCAATTGAATATTATTCAGACTAGCACTTTGATTACCCCTCAATCCTACGAGCTGATGATTGGAGATAGAACGCTCAACATTGGAAATGTGACCGAATATGACTTGGCCACCATTACGGGCTTGTCCAGTAATACGGAATACACGGTGAAAGTACGAGCCATTTGCAGCAGTACCAGTACTTCCGATTGGTCGAATGAAGCTAGTTTCACATCTCCGTGTATAGCCAAAGAGGTGCCTTATACTGAGAACTTTGACAGTTACCTTACTCAAGCTATAGCTACTTCCGCGCCTTCCACATCCACTTCTTATCCTGGTACTCCTGCATATCCCAACCATGCATTACCTGAATGTTGGTTGTTCCCGGGAATGTATATGGGTACCAGTACTTCAACGGCCAGCAGTTACCCGCAAGTCTTCTTGACCAGCGGAACATCTCATGTCGTGAGTGGAAATGCCCTTTACTTAAAAGGATACAACAAGAATACATACGCTGTATTGCCTGCTATGGCTGCCAATCTGAACAGTTTAAAAGTCACCCTCACATACAAGAATGGAGGTACGGCAGCCTCATACGGAGCATTATCAGTGGGTTACATGACCGATTATAATGATCCATCCACATTTGTTTCTGTGGAAGAATTCACTAAAACAACAACCAAAACAGAAAAAACAGTAAGTTTTGCTAACGTTCCAGCTTCTGCCAACGATGCCTATATCGTTTTCAAATTAGCCAGTGCAACCGGTTCTTCCAATGGTGTTTCCATTGACAATGTTTCTGTGAATTACATTTCCTGTACTGAAACGGTGACGAATTTGACCGCAGAGGTGACCAATGGAACAGCTACAGTAACATGGCAAGGCTCGGCTGATGCGTATGATTTGGAATATGGTCCTGCCGGGTTCGAATTAGGTCAAGGCACACGTGTTACAAATCTCACTACTACGGACTATATAATCAATGCTGTTTCTGGTAGTTGTGACGTGTATGTGCGTGCCAATTGTGGTGAAGACGCCGTCGGTCCATGGGCTCACACCAACGCTTGTGGAGAGGTTACCTTACCTTATAGCGAGAATTTCAACAAATATGTTGGAGCACCTACTGGTGCTTCTACGCCAGGAGAACTGCCACCTTGCTATGATTTTGATTTCAGTGGTACAACAACGGCCACATCCAATTATGGGCCCAAGGTCAGCAGATATTCTTCTTATTCCCCGTACGGTAGTGTTGCTAACAATCCATATCTGTTAATAGTTTCTGGTGCTGGGGCCAGTTACGGAGGTGCTGATAATCCGACTTGTGTGATGTTGCCTACATTTGCCGTGGCGCTCAACCGTTTGTCCGTGTCTCTGTCGGCTCGAATCAGCAATGCAGCTAACGGAAAACTGTATTTGGGTTATGTTTCCAATAACGAGTTTACGACCTTGACAGAAGTAACGTGTGCAACATCAGGAAACGCAACACCGGCTGTCAGAATTTACAATATGGATCAATATACCAATATCCCGGCAGATGCCCGCCTTGCCTTCCAGGTTCCTTATACGGGAACTTCCACTTCCGGTACGGTCTATGTGGGTATTGAAGACATTATGATTGAAGAATTGCCATTCTGCGTTACTCCGGCAATTGCCTCTGTGACGACTGCCACCAACAGTGCAACCGTAGTCATTTCACCCAGCAGCAACGCACAAAGCTATGAGGTGAAGCTGACCAGTGCCGAAGATGGTACAATATTTACAGGCACAGCCAACACATCAAACTATACAGCCACTATCACAGGCCTCACGGATAACACTACCTACATTGTGACTGTCCGTGCAATTTGCAGCAGCACCGAGTCTTCAGACTGGAGCCAAACCGTAGAATGCAGAACCAAGTGTCTGCCTCTTTCTTTGCCGTATAGCGAGAATTTCAATAACTACACTGCTGTCACAAGCACTACAGCACCTTCAGGTTATCCTGATCATGTACTACCGGATTGTTGGTCATTCCTGCACATGAGCGCAAACACATCTTCTTATCCTCAAATGTTCATTACCTCCTATTCCGGATATCCGGTTAGTGGAAATTGTCTCTTCTTTAAATCCAGCAAGGATAGTTCCGCATACGCTGTTTTGCCGGCATTCAACCATCCTCTTTCCCAGACGCAAATCACGTTTGCCTATCGTAATGAAAGTGTTTCTGCTTATAATGGAATTCTATATGTGGGGTATATGTCGGATAAAAACGATACCTCAACCTTTGTGCCTATCAGGGAATGTGAACAAACCACCACGATTACCACAGTGAATGTCAAGTTCAACAACACTGGTATTTCCAGCAGAGATTATTACATTGCCTTCAGATATGTAGGCGGAACCGGTAATAACTATTATGTAAGTATTGATAATGTTGAGGTTACTGAAATTCCATACTGCGCTGCACCGGAGATTGCGTCCGTGACCTGTACGAGCAATTCAGCCGACGTGCTTTTGGCTAACAATACCGATGCTCAAACCTACGAAGTGATTGCTGTTCCGCAAGGGGCAAGTCCGAGCTCTTTCACCGGCACCCCGTTTGTAGCCGACAACAACCGCCATGCCGTTGTTACGGGCCTCGCCCCAGTAACGAAGTACGATTTCTATGCCCGCATTATTTGTGACGCTACCACAACTTCTTCATGGAGTTTGGCCACAACGGCTAAAACCCAGTGCGCTCCGATGGATTTGCCTTATTCCACCAGTTTCGAGGATGACGGAACTCTGGACAAAGAGACCTTTGGCACTTCTTATCCGCTGACCAATTGTTGGAACAAGATTAACGACAAAGAAGGCGGCACCCTTGTTTATCCGTATTCCTATAGTACTACCTATTCCCACACGGGTTCACGTAGTCTTTACATTTACAACTATACAACTACGGCCACTTCTTACACCTACGAAGACTTGTATGCTGTATTGCCGGAGATGAATGTGGATTCTGTCAAGAAGCTGAGAGTTAGGTTCTACGCCCGTGAATCGTCAACCTCTGCTAATTATGTTTCTCATTTGCAAGTGGGTGTTATGACCGATCCTAACGTTGCTTCCACTTTTGTGAGAGTTCAGGATATATATCCAGAAACCACCACACACGAAGAGTTTGAGGTTCTGCTGAACACCTACACCGGTGCAGGCAAATACATAGCCATCAAGGCGCCCAGACCGACCACAATACCGAGTGGTCAGACCAGTTGCTACAACGTTACCTACGTGGATGACATCTTGGTGGATTACATTCCGGATTGCTTTGATCTCGCGAGTATTTCTATGAAATCTGTGTCAGAAACTGCCGCAACCGTCCAGATGGTTGACAGATACAATGTGGGTTCATACGCAGTGGAATATCGTTCTGCAGATGAGACAGAGTGGCAGGTTGTGAATGCAGATACAACTGTAGTTATGCTCACTGGTTTGCAACCGTTTACCCACTATGTGGTCCGTGCTCATACCGTGTGCGATTCTGTACATAGCGGAGCCTATACGGAAGAAATTTCTTTCTTGACCAAATGTTTGGGTGGAGATGATATTATCGTTGGAACCGAAACCTCTGGAAGTTATTCTTATGGTCCTTATCACAATTATTATAAGAATTCTTGGAATGAGAGCATCTATACCAGCGAAGAAATTGGTGGTGGTGGTGTAATCCGTACCATTTCCAGAAACGTGGTTGTGCCTGCAGCCTTTACCATGGACACCTTGTGGATTTACATGGGTGTCACCCCTGCCGACCAGATCCAAAACACCACGGATTGGATTCCGATGGATAATCTTACCTTAGTGTATGAAGGCACACAAGTGAAGGTGGGCAGTAAAGCAGGTTGGGAGACGATAGAGTTGCAAACTCCGTTCCAGTACAATGGCATTGACAATTTGGTAATAGTCACCGCCAAGAAAGCCAGCAATTATGTTTCCACTCTTACTTATGAATACTCTAATTACTCAGGAGTTTATAGAAACCTGTATCGGAATAATGATAGCGATGTGTCATACGCTGAACCTCCTACACCAGGAACCACAACCGGCACAAGAAGTACTTACCGTTCTAATGTCAGTTTCATGCTCTGTCCGTTTGATGATGATTTGACTATTGATTCCATTGCTCCGGTTATGGATGCATGCGATTTGAGCGCAGCCACCATTACGGTAAGAGTGAAGAACAATTCATACGTTAACTCTGCAAGCGGCTTTGTGATGACTTGCCAGGTGAATGGAGCAGAAAGTCCGATTACTGAAGCAGTCAACCGCACATTGTTGCCGCAAGAGTCCTTCCTCTACACCTTCAACCAGGCTGTCCCGTTTGTAGAAGGTTCCAACAACATTACAGTGAGCGCATTGTATGACATTGACGAAAACAATGCGAACAACACCATTGTTCTGAATGACGTGCGTTTAGTGGCTCCGGCCACATTGCCGTACTATCAGCCGTTCACTTCCCATATCAATTTCGGTCGCGATGCTTGGGTGAATGACAATGCCAACAACAACCCGAACAAATGGATTCAGGAAGGTGGCATGATGAAATATTACGACAATGACACCATTGATGCCCAGTCCTACTTCATCACTCCTTGTATCGAGATTCCTGCCGGTAAAATCCGTATTACTTACGATTACAACGCCATGAGTCAGTTACCGGAGAACATGAACGTCTATATGGGCACCACGCAAGATCTCGGTTCCATGACGCTGGTTGGTCAGCATCAGAACTTCGTGAAGACCGATGCCGCCCAGACATACGAGTACATCTTCAATAATGATGTTCCAGGTGTCTATTATATTGCCGTTGAGGCATTGAGCCAGCGTGGCAACGTGGGTATTACCTTTGACAATCTGAACATCGAGCCCATCGTGGAGGTTACCGTCAGCGTGCGTCCCGACGCACAAGGCAATGCCAATGGAACTGTATCGCCTGCCGGTGTCAACTACGTGGTTTATGGCGACGATCTTTCCATCAATATCATTCCGGACGAAATGTACCACGTGGCCGGTATCTGGGTTGACGGCGAGCGCGTGATGAATGAAGACCAGTACAACGCAAGCTTCATGCTCTACACGCTGGAAGACATCACCGAGGCACATTCTATTGAGGTGTTCTTCAAACTTGAATTCCACATCAACAAGATTGCTGTCAACGCCAATCCCGAATACGAAGTGGGTGGCTACTTCATCCCTGCCGAAGCAGACACGTTGCTCGACCCGAGAGCACATACCGTCTATTTTGCCGCTGAACCACACAACCACTTCTATAACATGGTGGTGGGTTACCAGCCGCCGGTAGAAGGTGATTATGTGTATGGCGACGACGTGACCGCCGATGTGGTTTACGATGAAGCTACCAACACCTATTCCTACACGCTTGATACCTTGCTCGTGGCCAACTACTACGTACAGGCCATGTTCAGAAAAGACACTGTGAACATCCACTACACCGCTTTGACTGGTAATGGTGTCTTCGACGGACATACCGTGACACAAGGCAACAGTTACGATAGCTGGGTTGACTACGGCAATGACTTCACTTCCACCATCCAGCCTGCCGACGGTTACTACAACATGGGTGTGACCGTGAACGGCGTGGACAAGGGCATCATCGACCACTATGATTTCGACAGCCTCATCACCACACAATATGTGACGGCCCAGTTCGGTCACAAGGTGACGGCATCCATCATGAACTACAACAACAATGAGTATCTCGGCAGCGACGAGGTGCGCGGCACCATCGAGCCTGCAGACACGATGATTCTCTCCGGCAGCAGCTGCACCGTGACGGGTAGCGTCCAAGAGCACTTCCACCTGAGCAACTTCTTCGTGAACGGTGAGGACAAGCTGGCAGACGTCAACGTCAACGGTCTCGGCTTCACCTACACGATCGACTCACTCGTGGCCAACACCGACATCGTGGCAGTTGTCCGTATCGACACGATCGCCATTTACTACACGGTGAACGGCGGCAACGGTTACGTGAACGGCAACCTGATGGAAGCTCCGGCTGTGGATACCATTTATGTGGAATACGGTTCAGACTTCATGAGCCAGTTCGCGGCCGCAACGGGCTACCACATCGTGAACGTGACGGTGAACGGCACGGTTTACGGCGAGATCCCGTCTTGGTTGACAGAGTACATCACGGCACCTCAGAACATCGCAGCCACCTTCGCGCTGAACGAGTACGACATCACGACCGCAGCCCATGGCAACGGCAGTGTGACTCCGGGCGTGCATGTGGTTTACAATCCTCAGAGCAGCTACACCTTCACGGCAACGCCTGCCGTGGGCTACCACATCAGCCAGATCTTGCGCAACAACGAAAGCCTCGTGATTGCCGATCCGGAGGCGACCTACACGGAGACCATCGCCCCGGTGGTGAGCGACTACAGCTACGTGGCCTACTTCGAGCCGAACATCTACACGGTGACTGCATCCTGCGGCGCCAACGGCACGATTGATCCTTACGGAGCACAGAACTACGAATATGGCATGACCCCGACCTTCACGGTGACGGCGAATGCAGGCTATGCCATCGAGCATGTGTATGTTGACGGTGAGGAAGTGACATTGACGAACGGCACCTACACGTTCGCCGCCCTGACCGCAAACCACACGATCAGCGCCACATTTACCGAGGACACCCACACGATCACGGCTACGGCCGGCAACGGCGGCAGCATCGATCCTGACGGAGCGAACGTGGTGATGACGGGCAGCACGGTGGTCTATACGATCACACCTGCCACGGGCTACGACATTGCCGACGTGACGGTTGACAACGTGTCGGTGGGCGCAGTTGCCACCTACACCTTCGAGAACGTGACCGCCGACCATACCATCGCCGCAACGTTCAGCGCACAGCAGTTCACCATCACGGCAACCGCCGGCGCCAACGGTACGATTACCCCGAGCGGTGTCCAGACGGTGGCCTACGGCGCAACTCCGACCTTCACGGTAACCGCAGACGCTGGTTACGAAATCGATGAGGTGCGCGTTGACGGCCAGGTGGTGACACTGACCAACGGTGCTTACACCTTCGCCGCAGTGGCAGCCAACCACGAGATCTTCGCCGCCTTCAAGGTGAAGAGCTACACGATCACGGTTACAGATCCTCAAAATGGTACAATTACGCCTAACGGTGTGGTTACAGTGAACCATGGCGCAACGCCGACCTTCACGGTGACACCTGCCACGGGCTACGATGTGACGGCCATCACGGTGAACGGCAGCAACGTGATGGCCGACGCCCAGGCAACAGTGATGGGTGCTTACACCTACACATTCCCTGCAGTGACGGCCAACCGCACGCTGACGGCCACGATGACGAAGAAACACTTCACCATCACGGCTACAGCCGGTGCCAACGGTACGATCAACGGACCTGCCACGGTGGAATATGGCGACAACGCAACCTACACGATCACTCCTACCACGGGCTACGAAATCGCCAATGTGACGGTTGACGGCATGTCTGTGGGTGCTGTGGCTACTTACACGTTCCACAATGTGACGGCCAACCACACCATCAATGCTACCTTTGCCGAGGAGTTCTGTGTGGTCCCGACCGCTTTGCACACCGATAATGTGGATTCCACCTCTGCAACGCTGATGTGGTACCATCCGGGTGCTGATTCCTACGACATCCAGTACAGGGCTGCCAATGCCAACACTTGGACGCTGGTGCAAAATGTGCCTGGCTTCAGCTACAACCTGACGAACCTGGCTCCGAACACTTATTACATGTTCCAGGTAAGAGCCAACTGCAGTACCACCAACACCAGCGCATGGCCTAGCGCCTTCTCCTTCAAAACGCTGGCAGGTCCTGCTCCTGTAGTTGGTATTGCCGACTACGTGAAGAGCCATGTGAACGTTTACGCTGAGCACAACCGCGTACATATCATCAACGACTACAATGTTGACATCAACAACGTGTCCATCTACGACATGTACGGCAAGCTGATATACAGCGGCAACGCAATCAACAATCCTGAAGTGATCGAGTTGAACGTGGCAGTAGGCACGTATGTGGTTCGTCTGAACACGCAACAAGGTCCTGCCGTTTACAAGGTCCACATCAACAGATAGTGATTTGTAAACAGGTTACAGTAAACAGAAGAGGCGTCACATTGTGGCGCCTCTTTTTTATTGCTGCGTAGAAACCTTATTTTTCCTCCGAAATCCACGCAACCACCTTAACAACAGATTGTTAAATTGGTATCTTCAGTTTTTGTATATTGTTGTCTTTTTGGCCGATAAAAATTTTCGGATTTCCATTGCCAGACCGGAACAACGTGTTATCTTTGCTCAGCCGCATGTTAACATTAAAACAATTTATTTTTTCACATCATGGCAACCATAGACAAAAACATTAACCTGCTGACCGACTTCGGGTTCAAGCGTTTCTTCGGCACTGAACAGTACAAGAAGAATCTCATCCATTTCCTCAATGCATTTCTCTCGGACCATATCGGTCCGGTTACCGATATTGCATACCGCCAGACCGAGCAGCTCGGCTTGAGCGACAAGGAGAAAAGGCTGGTCTTTGATGTTTTCTGTTCCGATCAGGACAACGACCGAATCATCGTGGAGATGCAGAAGGCCAGTCAGGAGTTTCTCAAGAACAGGATAATTATACGTCCAGGATTATCAGCAATTCGCTTGGCCGTGGCGACAGAAGGTACAACATTCCGACGGTGGTGTCCATCATTTTGGTGGACTTCAGTGTCCCAGAGCTTGCGGGTGCGGGCGATTTCGTGCGCACGTCCAGCTCAAGGATGACAGGAATAACATTTTTTCAGAGAAGATAGCATTTCTTTTGATAGATTTGACTAAATTTGCAGCGCGAAAGCAATTCGAGCAGCTTTCGGATGACCGACAGAAATGGTGTTATGCCATAAAGAACATGTGGAGGCTGGAGGAGGACGACATACCGGAAGAGTATGACATCTTCCATGAATTGTATGAGGAATGTAAATTGTCAAAACTCACAACTATGGAGAAACAAGAGTATGAGAAAAGTGTCTTGGAATACGAGGACGTGAAAGAGGCCATGGAATACCATCACCGGATGGGAAGGACAGAAGGCTTTGAAAAGGGATACGATCTTGGGGTAGAACAAGGTTTTGAGCAAGGTCGAACGGAAGGTATCCGCTCCGTGATTAAGAGGATGTTGGAAAACAACATGGATTTGTCCGTCATAGCGAAAGTCACCGGCCTGGCCGAAGATGAGATTCAGGCAAAAATTGACTGTTAACTATTAGCTTTTTGCAGCTGCCCTTTGTATTCCAAAATTTGAAAATATTCTTGCATTCTCGCTGCGTTCTTTTTTTGTATATTTGCACCCCTTTCCGTTTGATTCAAAAATTTAATAAATATACAATATGAAAGAAAACACATCAATGAGCATGAATCCTTTGGTTAATTTTCTGAAAAAGAGTCCGAAGGAGTTTACGAAGGCCGACATGATTAAGTTCGTGGAGGAGAATGAAATCAAAATGATCAATTTTCACTATGTGGCTGGCGACGGCCGTTTGAAGACGCTGGGCTTTGTTCTGCACAGCCGCGAGTATCTGGATCAGATTCTTTCCAACGGCGAGCGTGTCGATGGTTCCAACATCTTCCCGGCTTTCATCCATGCCGGTTCCTCCGACTTGTATGTCATTCCGCGTTTTGCCACGGCTTTCATGAATCCGTTTACCGATCTGCCGACTTTGTCGTTCCTCTGTTCTTATTACAACAAGGATGGTCAGCCGCTGGAGAACTCTCCGGAATTCATCCTGCGCAAGGCTGCCAAGTCGTTCACTGACGTGACGGGCATGTATTTCCAGGCCATGGGTGAGCTGGAGTATTACGTCATCGGCGATGCCGAGGAGTTGTACACCATCCCTGACCAGCGCGGCTATCACGAATCTGCCCCGTTCACTAAGTTCGAACGTTTCCGCGCTGAGTGCATGTACAACATTGCCAAAGCCGGCGGCATGATCAAATACGGCCACTCCGAGGTGGGCAATTTCACTCTGGACGGCAAGATTTACGAGCAGAACGAAATCGAGTTCCTCGTGACGGACGTCCAAGAGGCCGCCAACCAACTGATTATCGCCAAGTGGATTATCCGCAACTTGGCTTACGAATATGGTTTGGATGTCACTTTCTCTCCGAAGATCACGACGGGCAAGGCCGGTAGCGGTCTGCACATCCACACTCGCATCGTGAACGCCGATGGCAAGAACCAATATGTGACCAAGGGTAAGCTCAATTCCATCGCCAAGACCGCCATCGCCGGCTACATGACTTGTGCTGGTTCCTTGACCGCTTTCGGTAATACCAACCCGACCTCCTATTTCCGCTTGGTGCCGCACCAGGAGGCTCCGACGTCCATTTGCTGGGGCGACCGCAACCGCTCTGTGCTCGTGCGCGTGCCGCTGGGCTGGAACTACAAAAACGATATACTCGCCGATCTCAATCCGCTGGAGAAACCAGTGAAAAAAGATCGTACGCAAAAGCAGACAGTGGAATTCCGTTGTCCTGACGGTTCCGCCGACATCTATCTCTTGCTCGCCGGTCTCGTATGCGCCGCGCGCCACGGCTTTGAGATGGAGGGTGCACTGGAGTTCGCCGACAAGACCTACGTCGATGTGGATATCCACCGCCCGGAAAACAAGGCCCTCGTGGATAGCTTGGCACAACTTCCCACTTCCTGCTGGGAGTCTGCGGAAGAATTGAGCCGTCACCGCGACATTTTCCAAAAACACGGCGTTTTCAATGCTGAGATGATTGACGACATCGTGAAACAGCTGAAATCTTTCAAGGATCAAAAAATCCGTAAGGAAATCGAAAAGAATCCGGATTTGATGACCGAAATGGTGAACGAATATTTTTATTGCGGATAATGAATTACACTGTAATTATTGTGGCATGTTTGGCCCTGGTGGCCGTGGTGTTGCTGGCTAAAATGTTGACCGAACGCACACTGAAGTTGCAGGCGATGGACAACGGCAAAGCCGTAAAAGGCATTGTGCTGCCCTTGCGTCTGCAGGCTTACGAGCGTATGGCGTTGTATTTGGAGCGCATTGAACCCACCCAACTGGTGATGCGTATCCACGCGCCCGGCCTGACAGTTGCGCAGGAACAGAACCTCCTGCTCACGGCTATCCGTTCGGAGTTTGAGCACAACCTGTCGCAGCAAATCTACATCTCCAATCCCGTGTGGAAGCAGATTTGTAATGCCAAAGATGACATTACAGAGATTGTCAACACCGTAGCGGAACAGATGGAGGACGGTGCCGACGGCCAGCAGTTTGCCGAAGCCTTGTTGATTGCCGCCGCACAGAAACCGGTGGTGGATCAGGCATTAGAGACACTCAAAGCCGATATTCAGAAAATGTTCTAACATCATTTTGAACACCTTTTTTTGTATATTTGCCCGCTTTTTAGAAAAGCGAACCCAAATAAAACCCAATATTATCATTAAAAAATTAAATTAATTTCTATGAACAACGCAAATTTCGTATTCAGAGAACCGCAAAACGAACCCGTCTTTTCTTACGCTCCGGGAACCCCCGAAAGAAAGCTCCTGCAAGCTGAACTGGACAGACAATATAACCAAGTGATTGAGATTTGTCCGATTATCGGTGGCAAGGAAGTGAAGACCGGCAATATGGGCCAGGTGGTCATGCCAACCGAACACAGCCATGTACTGGCCAACTACCATAAGGTAGGGGAGAAAGAGGTTCAAATGGCTATCGACGCGGCTATGGCAGCCAAGAAAGATTGGGAAGAGATGCCCTGGATTCAAAGAGCTTCCATCATGATGAAGGCTGGCGAGCTTCTGGCTACCAAATACAGATATATCCTCAACGCATCCTGTATGCTTGGTCAGGGCAAGAGCCCGATGCAGGCCGAAATCGACTGCCCGTGCGAGGCTATCGACTTTTTGCGTTTCAACACCTATTTCGCATCCCAGTTGTATGGTCAGCAGCCCATCTCCGACCACGCCACACTCAACCGCAACGAGTATCGCGGCATGGAAGGCTTTGTGTATGCCATCACCCCGTTCAACTTCACCTCCATTGCATTGAACCTGAACGTGGCTCCTGCATTGATGGGTAACGTCACCATCTGGAAACCTTCTACCACCGCTATCTTGTCCAACTACTATCTGATGAAACTGTTACAAGAGGCCGGTTTGCCCGATGGCGTCATCAACTTCCTGCCCGGCAGCGGCTCTGTCATCAGCAAGGTGGCCTTCAAGTCCCCGCACTTGGCCGGTATCCACTTCACTGGCAGTACGGCAACGTTCAAGAGCTTCTGGAAGCTGATAGGTGAGAATATCGACATTTACAATACTTACCCGAAGATTGTGGGTGAGACGGGTGGCAAGGACTTCATCTTTGCACACAAGACCGCTCCTGCACGCGAGTTGGCTGTGGCTATCCTCCGTGGCGCGTTCGAGTATCAGGGCCAGAAGTGCTCCGCTGCTTCCCGCGCATACGTGCCGAAATCCCTCTGGGAACCCACGCTGAACCACATCAAAGACATGATGACCACCGTGAAGATGGGCGATGTCCGCGACTTCTCCAATTTCGTGAACGCCGTCATCGATGAGAAATCCTTTGACAACATTGCCGGTTACATTGACCGCGCCAAAGAGTCTAACGACGCAGAAATCGTGCTGGGTGGCCATTACGACAAGTCGGTGGGTTATTTCGTGGAGCCGACCATTATCGTGGCCAAGACGCCGGATTACGAGTCCATTCGCGAAGAAATCTTCGGACCGGTTATCACGATCTACGTCTATGAAGATGAAAAATATGAAGAAATGCTTCGCGTTTGCGACGAGACTTCTCCGTATGCCCTCACGGGTTCCATCTTCGCCCAGGATCGTTATGCTATCGAGACCGCCGAGAGAATGCTTCGTCATGCTGCTGGTAACTTCTACATCAACGACAAGCCGACGGGCGCAGTGGTCGGATGCCAGCCGTTTGGTGGCGCACGTGCTTCCGGTACCAACGACAAGGCCGGCAGTATGCTCAACCTTGTCCGCTGGATCAGCGCACGCTGTATCAAGGAAACGTACGTTCCTGCCACGGACTACGGCTATCCTTTCTTGGCAAAGTAATACGCCGGAGCGAGTATTTGTACACAGGGGACGCGCAAGCGTCCCTTTTTAATCCCACAATGCTGTATGGGATTACGAAAAGGAAGGTCTCTTCGAGACCAGATGTCATAGTAGAACTGTAAAAAGTCCCGAAGGGATGTCCCTTTAGGATGCCCCACACGGCAGTGTGGGGGTAAAAAATTGAAGCTATGCAAAAAAGTATCAATATCAACGGAAATCTTTTACCCTTGGATCCTCCTTTGGTTATGGGCATTCTCAACGTTACAGAGGACTCGTTTTACGACGGGGGTCAGTATCGGACCGACGAAGCGATAGTGAAAAGGGCGGGGGAGATGCTGGCCGCCGGAGCCGACATCATCGACATTGGGGCGGTATCCACGCGCCCCGGAGCGCAGGATCTGCCCGAGCAGGAGGAGATTGACCGCATTCGCCATGCGGTGGGGCTTGTGCGCGGGCGGTTCCCCGAATCTGTAATTTCCGTGGACACGTGGCGCGCTTCCGTGGCCCGTGCCGCCGTGCCGTGTGGGGCCAATATCATCAACGACGTGTCCGGCGGCACTTTCGATTCCGATATGATCCCCACAATGGGCCGACTGCAAGTGCCCTACGTGCTCATGCACACGCCTGCCAAGCCCAATGATATGCAACAGCACACGGATTATGAGGATATTCTTGCCGAAATGATACAATTCTTCGGCCAGCAGATTGAAAAACTGCATGAGGCGCATGTGCATGACATTATCCTGGACCCGGGTTTTGGATTTGGCAAGACATTGGAACAGAATTATTTCGTATTACAAAATATGGACGCGTTCAAAGTCTTCAACCTGCCTGTTTTGGTTGGTATTTCTCGCAAATCCATGATTTACAAGCTACTGGAAACCACGCCCGACAACGCATTGAACGGTACCACCGTGGTTAATACTCTTGCGCTTATGAAAGGGGCCCACATCCTGCGCGTTCACGATGTGAAGGAGGCGGTGGAGACCGTTAAAATATGCGCAAGTTTTGGTTGTCAAAAGGATCAAGCGTAAACACCTCCTCCTCTGACACTCGGATTACCAACAAACCTTGCTTTTGTGCGTAAAGGTCTGCCTCATTCTCATAATTTAACGAGGCAATGGCTACATAGACATTAAGGTTCAATTTGTCGTATTCAGGAAACAGGGTGCGAAATCGCTCCATGTGAAAAAGGAATTTGTCAATATCCTGGCAGTCACAACTGCTTTTCACCTCCAGTGCAATGATTTCAGTGTCACCGATCATTAGCGCGTCCAATTCCATAGCCAACAGAGGTTCTTTGTTTTTGCGTTTTACATTTCTCAAGCATCGGTTGATGTGAAATCCGGCTTTTTTGAAGATTTTGAAAGAAGAAGGGCTCATAAGACCTTCCATGATATTGCCTATTGTAGAATTGAACCGTGTGGAGATTTCCTTGATTTTTCGGTCAGTTTCCTTCATCTGTAGGGTAGTTTCCTTGATTATCTGCCGTATTTCCTTATTCAACTTATGGGATTCTCTTATGTATGCGTCCATTATTTCAAAGTCACGGTCAATTGTTCGTTTATTTTGTTTGAATTCGTTCTTCATTGCCGTTAGTTCGTTTCTTGTTTCAATAATTTGCTTGCTGTTTTCATTTATTCTGGAGTCTGTTTTGTGCGCATAAGCCAAAGCAGTGTCCATGTCAAGATAATTAGAAAAAGATGGTGTTGTTTCCATAATGATTAGAATATAAGATCGATATTTGTTCTACAGTTTTGTAAAAAAAAAGATAAGGTTTCGTTTACCAAGTCTTATTTTACGCCGCGAAAATACAAAAATATTTGAATAATCAAAACACTTTGAGTATTTTTTGAAATTTTGTACATTTGCAATTCAATATTTCATTATGAGATTTAAGATTTTTATCCTATTAAGCATATTCTCCACAGCGCTTTGCGCCCAGCCGCCCGCAAACTATTACCAAAATGCCTATCAGAAAAAAGGCCAGGCTTTGAGAACGGCCTTGTATGGTATCATAAAGAATCACACAGCACTTTCCTACAGTGCTTTGTGGGATGCCTATACCACAACCGACAAGCGTACCGACAACGGCAAGGTTTGGGACATCTATTCCGACAATCCCAACGGCACGACAGCGTACTTCTATACATTTGTCTCCGACCAGTGCGGAAGTTACAATTCCGAGGGCGATTGCTACAACCGTGAGCATAGCGTACCGCAAAGCTGGTTTGGGGAAGCAGCACCGATGAAAACAGACCTTTTCCACGTTTATCCCACCGATGGCTTCGTGAACGGCAAGCGTGGCAATTTGGCTTTGGGCGAGGTCAACAATGCCACCTGGACCAGCACCAATGGCTCCAAATTGGGTAATAGTGCGGTTTCAGGGTACTCGGGCACGGTTTTTGAGCCGAATGATGCCTATAAAGGCGATTTGGCAAGATCCTATTTCTACATGGCGGTATGCTATATGGATAAGAATCTGGGACAAGAGACGCAGTCCATGTTCTCCGGCGGATCGCTCAAACCGTGGGCGCTGAACATGCTTATCCGTTGGCATAACGAGGATCCCGTGAGCCAAAAGGAAATTGACCGCAACAACGCCGTTTATGCCCTCCAACACAACCGCAATCCCTTCATCGATTTTCCTGAATTAGTAGGCAAGATCTGGGGTGCTGACTCTGTTAATGCATTCAATCCCAATGGTATAGCTGAACTTTCCATACCCTCAAGATGGTTGATTTATCCCATTCCTGCCACCGATTGTATCACTATTTCCGCTCCAGTAGAATTGGAAACAGAAGCGGTGTTCCAGATTCTCAATATTGCCGGACAAACGGTCTGGTTGGAACAGACTCATTTCCAGAACGAACATTCTCTCAACCTGCCGGATTTGACATCTGGCGTGTATGTTTTGCGTATCACAGGTGAGGAATTCATCATGAACAAAAAAATAATTATCCAATAACCGGTAAAGACGCACGGCTGTGCGTCTCTATTACCAATGAAAAACGCGAAATTATAATTCAAAACCCAACAATAATGAATCCTTTATTCGAAAAATCCGTTTATCAAAACCGCCGCGACAAACTCACCCAATCGGTTGGCAGCGGCATTGCAGTGTTCCTCGGCAATCATGAGGCCCCGATGAACTATCCCGACAACACTTACAACTTCCGTCAGGACAGCGACTTTCTCTATTTCTTCGGCCTCTCCATCGCCGACATAGCCGCCGTCATTGACTTTGATGCGCACAAATCCATCATCTTTGGCAACGATTTCACCATTGACGACATCATCTGGATGGGCGACCAGCCCACGATTGCCTCATTGGCTGAGAAAGTCGGCGTAACAGATACAATGCCGCTCGCCAAGCTGGCAGAATACATCCAAAAGGCCCGGCAGGATGGCCGCAAGGTGCATTTTACGCCCATGTATCGTGGCGACAACCAGATTTGGCTGTCTAATCTCACGGGTATCAACGTAAACCACATCCGCGAAGCTGCTTCTCTGGAACTCATCAAGGGCATAGTGGCCTTGCGTTCAGCCAAGGAGCAGTGCGAAATTGACGAGATGGACAAAGCTTGCGAAATTGGCGTGAAGATGCATACGGCAGTGATGCGCCGCTGCGTGGCAGGTGCTTCGGAGCGCGAGCTGGCCGGTTTGGCAGAAGGCATCGCCCTTTCCTACGGCAACGGCATCTCTTTCCCTGTTATCCTGTCCCAGCATGGCGAGACCTTGCACAATCACCTGCACAACGGCATCCTCCAAGAGGGTAATATGCTCTTGATGGATGCTGGCGCCGAAGGACTGATGAACTACTGTTCCGACTACACGCGCACATTGCCCGTGGGCGGCAAGTTCACTACCAAACAGCAGGAAATCTATGAAATCGTACTGAAAGCCAATATGGATGCCATTGACGCCGCGCATCCGGGCATGTATAACAAGGAACTGCACCGCCTTTCTTGCGAGGTTATCGCGCAAGGCCTCAAAGATTTGGGCCTGATGAAAGGCGATGTGAAAGAGGCGGTGGAATTAGGAGCACATGCTCTATTCATGGTACACGGTCTGGGTCATCAGATTGGCTTGGATGTGCACGACATGGAAGGATTGGGTCAGATTCACGTGGGCTACGACGAGACCGTACAGCCAAGCAAGATCTTTGGTTGGGCCTCTTTGCGCATGGCCCGCGAGCTGAAGCCGGGCTTTGTGGTTTCCATTGAGCCGGGTATCTATTTCATCCCGCATTTGATTGACATCTGGAAGAAAGAGCACAAATTCGCCGACTTCATCAACTACGATGTGGTGGAGAAGTACCGCGATTTCGGCGGCATCCGTATTGAAGACGATCTGCTGATCACGGAGACCGGCCACCGCGTGTTAGGTCCGCACTTGCCCAAGGGCGTGGATGAACTGGCCGCCATCATCGGTAAATAATCGAGACGAAGGATATGGTAAAGACGCACGGCCGTGCGTCTCAACAGTCCGGCCGTGCGTCTCAACAACAGAAAATTATAAAAAAACATAAAGATGAAGAAAATCAAACTTTTGTGCATCATCATGATGCTTTTCGTCTTCGGCGCGCGTGCCGATGAGGGCATGTGGTTGCCCTATTCTATCAACGGTCAAAACCTCGCCGACATGCAGCGGTTGGGCTGCAAGCTCACCGCCGAGCAGATATTCAGTTTCAACCAGCCCAGTCTCAAGGATGCCATCGTGCAGTTCGGAGGCGGGTGCACCGGAGAACTGATCTCTCCGGAGGGTCTGCTGCTCACCAACCACCACTGCGGTCTTTCCTACGTGCAGTCCCACGCCTCTGTGGAGCACGATTACCTGCAAGAGGGCTTCTGGGCCCGCAGCAAGGACCAAGAGCTCCCCAATGAAGGTCTTACTGTGTCATTCTTGACTTATATTGAGGATGTTACGCAAGCTGTATTGAAGGGCGTTACTGACAATATGACCGAGGAAACCCGAGCCAAGAAGATTGAGGAAAACCGCAAAGCGCTGGAGAAAGAGCGCAAGGGCGACCGCGCGGTGGAAGTGGAGATTGTGCCCTTCTATCATGGCAACCAATACATTCTGTTTGTGTATGATGTCTATAAAGACGTGCGCTTGGTGGCTTGTCCGCCTTGGGGCATCGGCAAGTTCGGTGCCGACACCGACAATTGGACATGGCCGCGCCACAAGGGCGACTTCTGCATCTTCCGCGTCTATACTGCCCCCGACGGATCGCCTGCGGAGTACAGCAAAAAAAACATCCCGATGAAGTCGAAACACTACCTTCCGATTTCATTAAAAGGCGTTCAACCAGGTGATTACACCATGATTTTGGGTTATCCCGGAAGCACCGACCGCTACTCATATTCCGGTGCAGTGAAGAACATCATCGAGCTGGAGGGTCCTGCCATTGTGGATTGCCGCACCACTAAGCTGGAGCAGTACCGCAAGCACATGGATGCCGACCCGGCCGTGTTCATCCAATATGCTTCTAAGCAGGCCAGCGTGAGTAATTACTGGAAGTATTACATCGGCCAGGTGAAGCAGTTGCAGCGCAACAAGGTGGTGGAGAAGCGTATGGAGCAGGAAAATGAATTCCGCCAATGGGCGGCTCAGGACAAGGATAGAAACGCCAAGTACAAAGGTATTTTTGATGAGATGGACAGATACTGGAATCATCAAAACCAGTACAAGAAAGCGTTGATTTACCATCGTGAGGCGGGCTGGCGCGGTGGCGAAGCCGTGACGTTTGCCTTGAGATTCAGGGCGTTGAGCAATGCTATTGAGACGAAGGCTGCCCCGATGGACAATCTCAAGGCATACGCGAAGAGAATGAAGGGTGACATCCAGGATTTCTTCAAAGATTATGACAAAGCTTTGGACCGTGATGTAACCATTGCGTTGCTCAATCTTTTCTATAAAGATGTGGATCACAACCAGTTGCCTTCCATCATCAAGAAAGTGGGCGACAAGAACCATGGCGACTTCACGGCATTTGTGGACAATGCCTTTGCCAAGTCTGTATTGGTGGATCCTGACAAATTGAACGCTTGGTTGGAGAATCCGAAATCGCTCTCCAAGGATCCGATTTACGCGTTGATGTACAACATTTTGGAGTCGTATTGGGATTTGGACGAAAAGGCGGATGAGGTGAACTGCAAGCGCGCCGACCGCCTCTATATGCAAGGCCTGATGGAGATGCAAAAGGATCGCAACTTCTATCCGGATGCCAACTTCACGATGCGACTCACGTACGGCAGTGTGCAGGATTGCAAGCCGTCGGATGCCATCACGTACAACTACATCACCACTTTGGACGGTGTAATGGCCAAGTACAAGCCCGGCAACTGGGAGTTTGATGTTCCGAAAGACCTCATCAAGCTTTGGGAAAATCACGACTACGGCCGCTATGCTGACGAAAACGGCAATTTGGTGGTCAATTTCATCACCACCAACGATATCACGGGCGGCAACTCCGGCAGTCCCGTCATCGATGCCAACGGCAACCTCATCGGTTTGGCCTTCGACGGCAACTGGGAAGCCATGAGCGGCGACATCGCCTTCGAGAACGAAGTGCAGCGCACCATCTGCATGGACATGCGCTACCTGCTCTTCATCATCGACAAGATGGCGAATGCGCAGAATTTGATGCAGGAGATCAAGATTGTGGAGTAAAAGTTCAGATAGAGTCTATTCCTATTGATTCACAACAAGTGGTGTTATCACAATTATCATTCGTGGTAATGCCACTTTTCTTTAGCCACTAAGCCACTGTTTCACAATTCTGTACAATAAAAAAAGACTAAAAATTCTCTTGGATTTTCTCGGCGGCCTTGCCGTTTTTTTTGTATTTTTGCGTTCTTAATTGGTAAAGACCGCAATGGCAACTATGGCAGGTAACAATAATAAATTCAAGGCGATAGACTTCTTCTGCGGAGGAGGCGGAATGACGTGTGGGTTGCGGCAGGCGGGGATAAATGTGATTGCTGGGGTGGATTTTGACAAAAACGCCAAAGAGACATACGAATTCAATAATCCTGGGAGTAAATTTATTGATAAGGACATCAAAAACCTCTGGAGCAATTATTTTGAAAGAAACTTTGGTGTTACAAAGTACGATGACAACCTGATTATGGTGGGCTGTAGCCCTTGCCAGTATTATAGCATCATTCATACTGATCATTCCAAAGCAGAAATGTCAAGAGGGTTGCTTATTAATTTTGCTCGCTTTATTGAATATTACAGACCAGGGTATGTCCTAGTGGAAAATGTGCCGGGTATAGCTACAAACAAAGAAACAGTTCTATATCGTTTTTTGGACAAGTTGGATTCTCTTGGATACAAGAATATTGTAAAGGATATTGTTGATATGAGCCAATATGACGTTCCTCAAAGTCGGCGTCGGTTTTCATTAATTGCTACGCGTTTGGATGGGGTAAAAATTTCCCTGCCAGAAAAATCAAAAGCTGTGTTGAATGTGGCCGATGTCTTAGGAGAAAAAAACGGTTTTCCTAGAATAAAAGCAGGACATAAAGACACTTCTGCTTTTCAGCATACAGTAGCAGGGTTGAATGAGATTAGCTTGCGCCGTATGTCACTTACTCCCCATAACGGAGGCAATCGATTAAGCTGGGCCAATCAACCCGAATTACAACTGGAATGCTACATTGGGAAAGACGATATTTTCAAGGACAATTATGGCCGTATGTGGTGGGACCGGCCATCTCCTACAATCACTACCAAATTTTTCAATATCTCTAACGGACGTTTTGCACATCCAGAAGAAGATAGAGCAATATCCATTCGAGAAGGGGCAACGCTTCAAACATTTCCGAAAAATTATGTGTTCAAAACCAATAGCATAGCAAATGCGGCACGTATTATTGGGAATGCTGTCCCATGCGAGTATGCAAAGAAATTAGGTCAATTAATCCAATCACTTTAAATATGGCTCAATTTAAAACACGTGCAAGAACGTTAGACTTGTTAGGGAGACAACAAATTGCAGGAATCCCTACTGCCATCAATGAATTGATTAAGAATGCATACGATGCCTACGCAGATCATTTTGATATAGATTATTTCAGAAAAGATCGACTAATTGTGTTACGAGATGATGGTATAGGAATGACCAAGGATGAGTTTGAGTCAAGATGGCTCACTTTGGGTACGGAAAGTAAATTTCAAAACAAGAAATCAAGTCTTCCTCCAGTTGATCCAAACAAAGAAAAAAGAGCTATTACGGGAGAAAAAGGCATTGGTAGACTTGCTATTGCATCTATCGGAAAGCAAGTCCTAATTCTTACAAGATCTAAATTATCTTCTGACCGACCAGCTAATTTTGTGACTGTTTTTATTAATTGGGAATTTTTTGAGTTACCGGGTATAAACTTAGAAGATATTACTATTCCAATCGTAGAGCTGGATCATATCCCAATAGATCAAGATATTCTTGCATTGAAAACGACCGTGTTGAATAATGTTGAAGAATTACTTGAAAAAAAGGTTGTTGACGAGGCTGAATACAATAAACTAAGAAAAACAGTTGCGTCTTTTAATATCAATCCTTCCGAATTACTTGGTGTTTTACAAGGTGTAACGAATTTTTCCAACACTCCAGGTGGGACTCATTTTTATATCTCTCCTGTTGACGACGTATTAAATGCGGATATTGATGGCGAATCCGGTTCGGATGAAGCCACAAAAATGGAAAAAATGTTATTGGGGTTCCATAATACCATGACACCCAATCATCCGGAACCACAAATAGATATTGCGTTTAGAGAATATAGGGAAGACAAAGAATCCTTCGAAAGTATAATAGATAAAGAACATTTCTTTACTCCTGAAGAATTTGAATTGTCGGACCATCAATTTAGTGGTGTTTTTGATAAATACGGACAGTTTAAGGGTGACATACGAATCTATGGTGAAAAAACATATTCAGACTATGTTGTTAATTGGAAAGACAATCATTATAGAGAGACGTTGTGCGGTCCTTTTACAATCAATTTTGCCTATATTCAGGGAGAGCAGAAAAGTTCCAGGTTGTCAGTTGAGGATTATTCCCGAATAAAAGCAAAAGGGGACAAATTTGGTGGTTTGTATATTTATAGAAACAACATTAGGGTTCTTCCTTACGGTGATTCTGACTATGATTTTTTAGACATTGAAAAAAATCGATCAAAACGGGCCTCAACAGCTTTTTTTTCCTACAGAAGAATGTTTGGAGCAATTTCTATAGATGAAAATGAAAAGAAAAGCCTCTTGGTTGAAAAAGCAGGAAGAGAAGGATTCATCGAAAATAAGGCATATAAAGAACTTCAATCTATATTAAAAAACTTTCTTTGGCAGTTAGCGACTGAATTTTTCTGGGATGGCAGTACCTCTCCATATTCAGAGTTTTATAAAGAAAAGAAGGATGAATACAACATTCATTATAAAGCTCTTGAAAAGCGAGAAAAATTGAATCGCGGTAAAAAGAACAAGTTTTTGAAGGATTTATCTTTGTTTTTCGAGAATCTCAGCAATCATGTTTTTGAAGACAATGTTCAAATAGTCATTGACGGTTTTTCTCAACAATTACTAAATATTGGTTATGAAGAAGATGAGGATGTTGCGAGTGAAATGATTATAAGAGCCGAATTCGATGTGAGAAAAAAATTATCGGATTATAAAAAACAAATTTCAATTTCTGCTCCTCGTGGTTATACTATATCTAAAGGCTCACGGCAAGATTTTGAGGCATATTGTGTTGAATATGAAAATTTACAAAGAACAACATTTAAAGATGCAGAGGAAAAAATAGATAATCTTATTGAAACATATACTAAGGCTCGTGATTTTGAAATAAGCAAACGCAAACGATTGGAACAAGCAGTTGAATTAATTTCTTCAGAAGCAAAGTCTGTAAATCAAAAGAAACGTTCAGAAACCAACGATGTTGTTTCATCGGTTTCAAAAAAAGTAAAAGAGTTGACTTCTGAACTTGTAATGGATCTTGATAAACAAATACAAAACGTTAGAAATCAATTCATTGCTTTAAAAACAAAGGATTCAGATACTTTTGATTTGGTTCAAGAGCGCAAAAGGATGGAAGACGAGATTGAAACTATCAGTCAACGAAACACATCTTTGATGGATAGAATAATCCGGCAATTTGAAAGTTTCTATATTGAGAAAGACGATGAAGGCAATATAATAACAAATGATCAAATAGCAGAAAGTGTATCTGAGGAATTGGATTCTTTACGCGAACAGGTTCAGGCTGACGTGGAATTGAGTCAATTAGGTTTGGCCGTTGGTATTATTCATCATGAATTCAACAGTACAGTTACATCCATACGCCACAGTTTAAAAGATTTAAAAGCTTGGTCTGATGCGGATGAAAATCTTGAAGGCATTTACAAAAACATAAAAGTTAACTTTGAACATTTAGACAGGTATCTTGCTTTGATGATGCCTTTAAATAGAAGATTATATCGAGACAGAGAAGATATTCCCAATTCGGACATCAAATCTTTTTTAAATGACTTATTTAAAAATCGACTGGAACGTCATCAAATTGATTTCAGACAAACCAACGGTTTTTCACACGGCCATATTTATGGATTTCGCTCAACATTCTATCCGGTTTTTGTAAACATTATAGACAATGCCATTTATTGGCTTACTCAAAGTGAACAACCCCAAAAAGTAATTCGTTTGCATGCTGATGATACAGGAATTTATATATCTAATAATGGCCCAGCCGTACAACCACAAGATAAAGAACGAATATTCGAATTGCGGTTTTCCCGTAAACCCAATGGGAGAGGCTTGGGTTTGAATATCAGTAGAGAAATATTAAAAGGAGAAGGATATGACCTGTTGCTTATCAATCCTATGCCAGAAGCCAATGTCACATTTAAAATCCAAAAACATGAATAATAGCACCAAAGAGAAAAGTTTTGTTGACTTATCTCGTGAGATTGCGGATAAGTTTATTCGTGATATTGTTTTTATTGATGAACAAGCATACCCAGAAAAATCAAATAACACAGTAGAAGCAAATGTCCACAACAATGAGTTCGATACAAAGGCCGTTTCAGATGCTTTTTTAAAAAAAGGTAAAATTTGTGCCATTTATGCGCCACAAACAGAAAAAGATGTTGATGAAAGTGTCGTTTCCCTTTTAAAAGCAGATGTAGTAGTATTAGACTGGGATTTAAAATTAAAAGGCACATCTAATTATGACCCGATGGCAGACGATGAATCTGAAAAACGGGGTCAATATACCAAACCACTCATCAAGAGGTTGGTTGATGATTCTGGGAAAGAGAAAGTTAAACTTATCATTATTTATACAGGAGAAACAGATGTTGAAAAAATAGCGGAAGATATTCATGAATACATTCAAAATAAAGAATATGTTTTAAACAATAGTGCTCTCTGTGTTCAAAACACTAATCTTAAAATAATTGTTCGGGCAAAAGAAGGCACTAAAGTTGTTGAACGTCACAAAGACAAAATCATTAGATACAACAAACTTCCTGAATTAATAACAGAAGAGTTCACCACTATAACAAATGGTATACTTCCTAATTATGCTTTGTCGGCAATAACTGCTATCAGAAATAACACATCAAATATTTTAGGTGTTTTTTCAAAGGATATTGACCCTGCATTTTTAGGTCATTATGTTTCTATTTCTGATTGTGATGATGCGATTATTATGTTATCTGAAATTTTCGGATCCGCTATAACAGATTTAATAGATTCAAGCAACTTTGATATCAAAACATGGATAGATACATGGTTAATTCAGAAATTCAAAAAAACATTTGAAACGACGATAGGTAACAACACTATAAAAGTATCAGGAAAGAATCTGAAGAATATTGTAAACTCTTCGGAGTCTGATTTTAGAACCAAGTTGAAAAAAGAATATTGTAATATAAAGGGCAACGAGGATGATTTAAAGAAAGATGCCACAAGACTATTTAGAATACGGGGCAAGAAACCAAATTATAAATTGGCAAGATTGATTCAGCACAGCAACTTATTTTTACCCGCCAAAGCACCTAAATTAACAACAGGTACCATTGTTAAATATAAAAGAGCGAATTGTTGGAAATTTTTACTGTGTATTCAACAAAGTTGTGACTCTGTTAGAATAGGGATAGATGGAAAAGAAAAAAAGAGGATTTTCTTATTTCTTCCTTTACTAATAAAGGGGAAGGGAGAAGTTGTGGTTGTAGAAGAAAACAAACACTTGTTCGTAGCTGACAAATCTTACTCTATTGAATTGCACGAGTTTTCTCCTAGAGAAAAATCAGATGCACAAATTTTAGCCGTTTCACAAAACAGCCAATACGTGTTTACAGACACAAAAAAGGAACAATTTATTTGGGTTGCAGAACTGAAGAAAATGTTTGCTCAACATATTGTCTCTGCATACGCCTCTAAACTATCAAGAGTTGGCGTTGACAATTCAGAATGGATCAGGTTAGTTGGAAAAAGGAAATAGCAATCATATAATAACTTATCTTTTGATCATGAACAGTCTTCAAAAAATCAATAATAGTTTCAAACGATGTTTTGATAAGGCAACATCTTTTAAATATGCAACAACAACATCCGATATTGACAAAGAGGCAAGTGATCTTATTACGAAGACAATTCCTCGGGAACTTGCTTCCTATTTGAACAACAACGATTACATCGTCAACGGCTCTGTTGGAAAAGGATTGGCTACAAGATCACCCTGGATAGCTATTCTTGATAAAAATATTACAACCTCTACACGAGAAGGGGTTTATATAGTTTTCCTTTTCTCATCAGATTATAAACATGTTTATTTGGCATTAAGTCAAGGTACAACTGTTCCAGGACAATTTGGACCAAGATTAGGGAAAAAAGAAATTGCCAATAACACAAATATAGTCAGAGATTTGCTTAAAATCAACAATCCTATATTGAAGGCTGATAGTAATGCAGATATCGCTGATGTGAGATATAAAACAGGTGCTATATACTACACTTTATGGAATGTTGACGATGATACTTTTTGTGAAAAAGTGTTGTCTTTGTACTTGGATACATATCAAAAATATAAAGAGTTGATGATGTTTCTGAAAAGTACCAAAGAAAAAACAATTTCTATAAAAAATGAATCTAACATTGTCCCAAAATTCCTCCCTTACCTCACCGCTCTCCGCACCAAACCCTTCATGCTTTTAGCTGGAATTTCGGGCACGGGCAAGAGCCGCATTGTGCGCGAAATGGCCAAAGCCTGCTGGAAGGAAGGAGACGAGGAATACGGCAATAACAACCCTAAGAACTTCTGCATGGTGCAGGTGAAACCCAATTGGCACGACAGCAGCGAACTTATCGGCTATGTGAGCCGTATCAATGGCGAGAAATACGTGGTGGGACCGTTCCTGCGTTTTTTGGCCAAGGCCATCAAAAATGAAAACACGCCTTATTTCCTTTGCTTGGACGAGATGAATCTGGCTCCGGTGGAACAATACTTTGCCGAGTATCTGAGTGTGATTGAGAGCCGCAAACTGAATGCGGACGGCAACATCACCACCGACCCCATTATCCCCTTTGAAGATACAGAAGCATACGGTACACTTATAGACCAACTGTTTGATACAGAAGCTGATCGTATTGCTTACAAGTCAAAAGATGGCAAGCGGCTCACCATTCCGCAAAACCTTTTTGTGGTCGGCACCGTCAATATGGACGAAACCACTTTCAGTTTCAGCCGCAAGGTACTTGACCGTGCTATGACCATAGAGATGAACGAGGTGAATCTTTCTGGCGGTCTGGAGGAAGAAGGTTCTGAAATCGGTTACATCGGCAACTGTATCATCGGCGATGCCGCCGAGGGCAAGGATGTTTATTCCGAAAACAAAGATCTGTGTGATAAAGTGATCGACTATTTGGGAAAGGTGAATGATGCATTGGAGGGCACACCTTTCAAAATCGCCTATCGAACCCGCAACGAGTTCCTGCTCTATGCCGTCAATCGCCAATTGCTCGACAAAGACTCACAACTTTGGCAAACCCTCGACGAAATGACCTCTATGAAAATCCTTTCCCGCATCGAAGGCGACAACGATCGCACCAAAACTGCTCTAGAAAGATTAGAAGCATTGGTTGAGAAGGAGATTGCTCAACCTGCTCTTGAATCTGAGGAGGGCAAAGAGAAACACAAGAGCATTACCGCTGCCAAGATTAAAGAGATGCTGGATAAATTGGAAAAGACAAGCTATACGAGTTATTGGGCATAATAAACATTTTGATCTGAGCAATGAACAGGGTTACAATAGAGCAGCTACAAAAGATGCGTGAAACAGAAGACCACGTCGAATTCAAAAAAGGTGAAGGTGGCAATGTTTCATATAATGGCAAAGGTAAGGACAACCCTAAAGACCGACGCCGTTGTATATTAGGCTATGTGTCTGCTTTATGTAATGAAGGCGGTGGCTATTTGGTAATCGGCATGCACGACGACTATCCTCATAGGGTGGTAGGAACTAAGCAAGCGGAAAATGCAGTCGGCAAGTTGGAAAGCGACATTTACAGGGATTTAGGTATCCGCCCTGACGTTTATGAATTATATGACGAACAGGACAAACGAGTGCTGGTGATACAAATCCCAGCTCGTCCTGTAGGTAAAGTTTATAAATTTGAAGACGTACCTTTGATGCGGGTCGGGGAAGAGCTCAAGCCTATGGATGACAAAACCTATATATCCATCATCCAAGAACAGGAACCCGATTTCTCGGAAGAGATATGCAAGAAAGCACAAATTAGTGATTTGGACGATGAAGCCATTGCAATACTGAAAGACAAGTATGCGCAGAAACAAAAGAACCCTTCGTTTCGCACCCTGTCAAATGAACAAGCTTTAAGTGATTTGGGGTTGTTGAAAGATGGGAAAGTGACCAATGCTGCTGTCCTTCTCGTAGGCAAGGAAAATGTTATTGATAGGTTATTCCCACAAGCCAAGGTTATGCTTGAATTCCGAAACCATGAAACACAAATAGGATTCGATAACAGAATGGCGTTTGGGAAACCCTTCTACAAAATGATAGACGAAGTATGGAATGCCATTAACCTCCGTAATGGTTATGTTCCAGTAAGGGAAGGTGCGTATATTGGTCTTTCAAGCATTCCGTTTTTTAACGAAGATGTCATAAGAGAGGTGTTGAATAATGCTTTTGCACACAGAGATTATCGCAGAAACAGTGAGATAGTCATCAAAATGTACCCCACCAGGTTGGATGTAATCAATGCAGGTGGTTTTCCCAAAGGTGTTACTTTAGGCAACCTGCTGACCGTGCCAAGCACACCGCGAAACAGACTTATCGCCGATGTTATGTCCAAAACGGGATTGGTGGAACGTTCAGGTCAAGGGATGGACAAAATATTTCTGTTCACCTTGTCGGAAGGAAAGCCCGCCCCCGATTATTCCCATTCCGATGACTTTACAGTAACTGCCATCTTGTCTTCAACAGTCAAAGAGGCCGGTTTTGCTTTGTTTATTCAAACTATCCAAGCAGAATTGCCCGACAATGAAAAATTGTCAGTCTTTGACGTGATGACTTTGTGTAAAATAAGGGATGGTGAACGGAAAATAACAGACAAGCTTCTATCCAAACGGCTGGAAGAAAAGAATTGCATAGAAAAGCACGGAAATACAAATGCCCAATACTATACATTGCATAGACGCTATTATGAAATGTCGGGAAAGACAACAGAATATTCCATGTTAGTGGATTGGAATGCCCAGCAATTTTTAGCCGTGATAGCCCCCTATCTTCAAAAATACGGCAAGGCGAAAAAAAGCGAAATAGTAAGTATTGTAGGCAATCACATAACAGACAAGCAACTCCGTAGTTTTCTAAACCAATTGCGCGCCATTGACTTCATCAAAACAGAAGGTGAACGAGGCCAAATGGTTTATATGTTAGGTGAGGGTTATTTTAAGAATAATGATATTATCAGCAAAGCTCTAAACATTGGATTGGAAACATTAAAAAACAAAGGTGAAATATAGGTGAGACGAAAGGGCGAATAAAAGGGCGAATAAACAAGACAATTTGGTAGTGATTTACATTGTAAACATTTGATTTTCAATAAATAAGAAAGGGCGAATAAAAGGGCGAATAAACAAGGCGATTTGGCAGTGGTTTACATTGTAAACATTTGATTTTCAGTAAATAAGAAAGGGCGAATAAACGGGCAAATACAAAATGGAACTTCTTTGCATCACTCATAACGATTTCAGACTCACCATCGAGTGCGCCCATTTTTGGCAGGAATGGCAGAAAGGTGTACGCAACTTGGGGAGCCATCGACTCACCTCCACATATACGTGGTCGGAAGGTGTGCAAAGCGTGGAAAGAACAAATGAGGATGAAGGGATTTCCATCCCCATCAACGCCAACAATCCCGATGAAACAGCTTTCTTCTTTGAGCAGACCGATTACAGCATTTGGGTGGAGTTTGATAAAGATGTTTCAACTGCTTGCTTCGATAGTCCGCGTTCCGATGTTAATGAGCATTTCTCGTGGAAAAAGAATCAGCACGTTCTTGTAGGTTTTCTCAACTATGGTAACGATATCGGCCGTGCAGATCTGCCTTTACGCTACACGAAAAATGGTGTGCAGAAACGTTTTGTGTTCTCATACGATGTGATTTCCGCCAAACTGGATTATCATCGCGACTGGAAGCCGATATTGGAAGATATTGAAAAAGAATATCGTATGCTTTCGTTGGATTATCTGAAACGAACCTACCACGGCATCAAAGAAGGTGATGGAGAATCTTACGACCTTATTTGGTGGAATATTTTCCATGGTCTTCAGGAAAAATTCGTGAAAGCTACTCGAAATATCATTGAACGTCCACGCCACAGACTCAAAACAGTTGCCTCTTATAAACGAGCCGACCAAATTCGGCGTTTCACAACTTTGCAAGAACAGCAATTTGCAGAGCATCGCCTTGAAGAGTCTAAGTTGTATTTGGTTGAAGAACAGCAGCATACTCACAATACGGTTGAAAACCGTTTTCTAAAACATGCTCTCTATGTCATACAAAAGCGATATTCAGACCTGGCAAAACGGGTGCTTGGCTTAAGCATTCCTGTCTCTGAAACAGAACAAATTCGGATTCGCCGTTCAGACGAAGAATTGAAACAATTGCTCAACAACCCGTTTTTCCGTACCGTAGGTTCATTTGAGGGTTTAAAACAGGAATCCCTTGTTCTACAACGTGACAGCAATTATTCTACCATTTACCGCACCTATTTCATTCTGCGAAAATCGTTTAGCTTGAACGATGGATTGTTCAAGATGGAGACCAAAGACATTGCTACGCTATATGAAATATGGTGCTTTATTGAAGTGAGCCACATTGTGAGAGAACAGTTGGGCATTGAAAAAGAGGATGTTGAACACCGTAATCGTATGGAATTGAACGGTTTGTTCAGTTGGGAACTTGGTAAAGGCGAACAATCGCGAATCTTATACAAAAAGGATGGCATTGAGTTAGCAGAACTGGTTTATAATCCTAAACATTCTCAAAAGGATGATGACAAAATCGGCATCCACAATTTGGAAGTCCGCACAGTTCCTCAAAAGCCCGACATAGTGTTGCAACTGACCAAAGACGATGTGGAGAAAGGGATGAAAATGACCTATCTTTTTGATGCCAAGTACCGTATTGACAAGAAAGACGGTTCGGGCGTTGACCTACCTCCTGAAGATGCTATCAATCAGATGCACCGTTTCCGTGATGCCATCTACTATCACGATTACACCTCAGATCAGCTTAAGAAAGAGGTTATTGGCGGATATATTTTGTTCCCAGGTGATGGTGCTCCCAACCAAGTTCAACTTTCCAGATTTTACAAAAGTATTGAAGAAGTCAATATTGGTGCGTTTCCCTTACGACCAAAAGATGCAGATAATAGAGCATTATTGGAAGACTTCATCAAAAGTTTGATTCTGACGGGATCGGCCACTACTATTTCAAAGGTTATTCCACAAAAAGGAACTATTGTCAATGTTCCAAACCGAGTCTTAATTGGACTTGCGAAAGGAAATATTCAGAAATTTGAAAACAGAATAGCAGATTTATACTATACCGGTCCGAGATTTCCTTCCACGATATCTTTAGACAACCTGCATTTCTTCATCCCATATTTTAAAGACAGAGGCATAAGGGATGTGTATGAAATAACTAAAATCCGTACCATAACGGGGCGGGAGGCTAAACAAACCGAGGATGCAGACGATGATTTACGACTTGCATTCCATTTGAAGTTCCATCATGCATTGTCAGAAGATTTCATCAAAATTGACACTTCAAAGATGGTGAGTTATACATTCGTTGACACCTATTTCGAAAAATTGGATTCCTTATTTGTATAAAGTTTGTCCACCCTTTTCTCCTAAAAAAAACACAAAACCACCTATGCCCCACACCCTCTACAAAACCCAAGGCACCTGCTCGCAGTTCATCGATGTGACCGTCGATGACGAGGGCGTCATCCAGCAGGTCTTCTTTTATGGCGGATGCGACGGAAATCTCCAAGGAATCTGCCGGCTGGTCACCGGCCAGAAAATCGACGATGTCATCCCAAAACTCAACGGCATCCGCTGCGGAGGCAAGCCCACCTCCTGCCCCGACCAGCTCTGCCGCGCATTGGAATCGCTGAAAAGTCAAAAACTATAAAGTATAATGAATATGGAACAGAAAAGAACCACACCGGAGTTTATCACCGAACTGCAACCGGGCGAGATTTTTGTCTTCGGCAGTAACCTGCAAGGAATGCACGGCGGCGGGGCAGCCCGTGTCGCTTACCGCAATTTTGGCGCTATTATGGGAAAAGGGGTTGGACTGCAAGGGCAAAGTTACGCCATCCCCACGATGCAGGGTGGTGTGGAGACCATCCGCCCGTATGTGGATGAGTTTATCGCCTTTGCGAAGGAACATCCGGAACTCACCTTCCTCGTTACCCGCATCGGCTGTGGCATTGCCGGATTCACAGACGAGGAAATCGCGCCTCTGTTTGCGGAAGCCCAGAGCGTGGATAATATCGTTCTGCCAGAAGGTTGGTAATATAGCGTGCGTTTTTGTACCTTTGCCGCTGATTTACAATCCACACTCATGTCATTGATTCGAGTTTTGCTGGCTATCTTTTTCCCGCCGCTCGCCGTCATCGTCCGCGGGTGCGGGTCCGTGCTCATTGTGTTTCTGCTTACCCTCTGCGGGTGGGTGCCGGGTGTCATCGGCGCACTGGTCATCCTCAACAAAAACTGATTAAATCGGCAATAGAATAAACCAAATCCAAATCGATTATGAAACTTACCAACAATATCATCACCATCGTGGTGTCGGAACATGGGGCCGAGATGCAGAGCCTCACGAAGGACGGACGCCAGTATCTGTGGACAGGCGACGCGCAATTCTGGAATCGCCGCGCCCCCATCCTCTTTCCCGCGGTGGGCAAGCCCTACAACAATGAAATTCACGTGGATGGAGTCGCCTACCCGTTGTACCAACACGGCTATGCGCGCGACAGCAAGTTTGCGGTGGTCGCCTCTGACAACGACTACGAACTGCACCTGAAAATGTTGGAGAACGAACATTCGCAGGCCTACCCCTACAAGTTGGGACTGGAGGTTCGCTACCAGTTGGAAGGCAGTACCGTGAAGGCGGTTTGGACCGTAGAAAATCTCGACGACAAGGAGGTCTACTTCCAGATCGGCGGCCATCCCGGATTCCTGCTGCCAGATTACGATCCTGACCGGATGGTGAACGGATATGTCCGTTTCTACAACAAGGAAGGGGATCTTGTCGCTCCCGTCCTCATCTCGGACATTGATGACGGATGCCGCGTGCCGCGCAGTTCTAAATCGATGCTGCTCCGAGAGACGCCTCTCATGCCTAACACGTTCATTCACGATGCCTTGGTAATCGAGCAGGGACAGGTGACGAAAGTCGAGCTGTGGGACAGACATTGCAATCCCGTGCTCAACGTCAACTGCCCGCAAGCGGAAGCATACGGCGTTTGGGCGCCCCATAAGGAGGGCTGTCCGTTCGTCTGCCTTGAGCCTTGGTGCGGCATCTGCGACCCCAAAGGATTCACCGGGGATGTCTCCGACCGCGAATACATCCACCACCTCGCCCCGCGCGACACGTTCGATTTCGTCTATACCATCGAGATATATTAGTCACGTCCGATGACCGACATCATGACACCCCAGCAGCGGCACTACTGTATGTCGCGGATCCGCAGCAAGGACACTACGCCCGAGAAGCGCGTGCGGCAGTGGCTGTGGCAACACGGATACCGCTACCGCCTCTGCGTGAAGGGCGTGCCGGGCAAACCCGACATCGTGATGCGCAAATACCGGACGGCGATTTTCGTGAACGGTTGTTTTTGGCACGGACACGGGGTGAAGTTATTAGTTAATAGTGAAGAGTTAAGAGTTAATAGTGGGGATGTTGAGGTGGAAAACTCTAAATGTTGTAAAATACCGAAGACAAATCGGGAGTTCTGGGTGAACAAGATTCTACGCAATCAGGAACGGGATCAACAGAATTACCAAATCCTTCGGGAGAACGGCTGGCAGGTGATCGTGCTCTGGGAGTGCCAGCTGAAAGCCAGTCTGCTCGAAGATACCATGCGCCAAGTGGAAGTTGCACTCCAAGACAATTATCTCCGCACCTTCAGCCACAAAGCCAAAACCTACATCCTGGTGGATGAGGAAAACCTGCCGTTGGCAGCAGAAGACACTATTGAGTACAATTAGACAAAGCAACTATCATGAACCACAAACACGTTGTAGCCGCTATCATTCACGATTCCGAAACTCGTATCTTCGCCACCCAAAGAGGGAGTGGGGATTGGAAAGACTGGTGGGAATTTCCCGGCGGAAAAATCGAACCGGGGGAGACGCCTGAAGAGGCACTAAAACGCGAAATCTGGGAAGAACTGGAAACTCGCATCGTCATCGAACAGCTATTGACAACGGTGGAATGGGACTATCCTAAATTTCACCTTACCATGCACTGCTACTGGTGCCATGTGGAAAGCGGCGAACTGGTTTTGAAGGAACATGAGGCGGCCCGCTGGCTGAAAACCGATGAATTAGACAACGTGCAATGGCTGCCAGCGGATGTGGAGGTGTTGCATAAAATCTATGAAAAGTCAACAAGGACCAATCCTTATGCTAAAATACTGTAAACCACGCATTTTTGTGTTATTCTAAATGTTAAAATAATGAAAAAGATTCTCATTCTTACTCTCGCCACCCTGTTGTTCGCGGCGTGTACCGATTCCCAAAAACAACTGCAAAATCGTGCTGCCGAATTGTGCAAGTATATTCCCGACCATGAGTTACTGGAGAAGTCCAAAGACTACATGACGGCCGATTTTTACGCTGTTCTGGACACGATGTTCAACCAATTGCCGGAGTTCGAGGCCATGGACCATGAGTGGCTCTACTATTTCGTGACGGGCAACGGCGGCACCATCGCCGACTATGAGGTTGTCGGCGTGGAGAAAACGGATAAAACACACGCGGTCGCAACCATCAAGGTGCGCCAGAAATGGGAGGATGGCTCGTTTGACGAATCAACAGATGTAGAGGAACATAAACTCTACATGGTGAAGGTGGACGGCCAATGGCTCATGTCAGATTTTGACGGCCACAAGCAGGACTGCATTGTCAAGATTGCCAATAGTCGCAAGGAACAAGCCATGCGCGATGCCATCAGCGAGTATATGGTGAAGGAAATCGGTTCCCAGTATTCTCCGGGCCAAGTATGCATTCCAGTGTTGATGCTGGTTTCCACAGAGGAAAAGGACACTGAAAAGGCACTTGTCTGGGGCGACTTCTGGGTATTCAACTACAACACGGCAGGCGACACCCTCAAGACGGTTTCCGGCGGCAACCACTCCGGTTGTATGACCTTGCAAAAACAGGGAGATAAGTTCACGGTGACATCCTTCGAGCAAACCGAGGATGGTGCCGGCAACGAGGCCAGCGCCAAGGGTATTTTCGGCACGCATTACGATGTTTACCAAAATATGCATTCGAATCAAAATGTCCGCGAGGCCGTCCGCAAAGAACAAATGAAGGTGTATGTCAAACAGCACGGACTCAACGTTCGTTTTTATCAGGACTTCGGTTGGGATGCAGTGGCATTATAGAAAAATGCCAACATCATGGATATTTTTATATTTTTGCCCGCGATAAAAATTACTATATGGCACAAGAAAAATTTGCAGTCATCGGTGCAGGGCATTTCGGCCAGGCTATCAGTCTTGCCCTTTCCGAAAGGGGGCACGAGGTGCTCGTCATCGATAACGATATCAATGTTATACAAGACATTTCAGAAGATGTGGCGTATGCCGTGTGTGTCGATGCTACCAACAAACGGGCGTTGCTTAATGAGAATATCCTGAATTTCGACGCGGTCATCGTTTCCATCGGCAACGACTTTGTGGGCCGCTTGCTATGCACTGCCAACCTTATAGACTTGGGTGTGAAACGCATTATCTGCCGTGTGATGGGCAAGAGCCAACGCACCATTTTGGAAAAGATGGGCATCACCGAATTCCTTTCGCCAGAAGATGAGGTGGGCACCCTGCTGGCCGAGCGCCTCACTAACCCCAATATGATTTCCTACTTGCAACTTCCTGATGGATACAAGATTGCAGAAATTATCACCCCGACGCGCCTGATTGGTCTTTCTGTCGGAGATATTGATTTCCGTGAAAACCACAAGCTGAGTTTGATTACCATCCGCCGTAATTTCGAGGAACTTGTGGCCGACAAGCTCGACACCAAACAACATATTCTTGGTGTGCCCGACAACAAGACCATTATCCAAGACGGCGATGTGTTCGTGCTTTTTGGCAAGGAACATGATATTGACAACTTCATCAAAATCAACCTGTAATGTTCAGCTGGAAATCGCGCAAGGAGTATGCGTACAGTAAACGCAAACTGCATATTGCGACGTACAAAGATAAAGTACGTCGCATTATGCAAATATGCAGTGCGGTCATCTCCCTTGCAACGATTGTATGCATTATATGCTACCACGGTCTCTACATCTCTTTAGAAGTCAAAAACCTCATCCGTTTCATCATTTACGGGAGCCTTTGCTTCTACGTTGTCAAATACTTTGTCTTTCTCTTTTACTCCTTACATCGGAAGGAATTTCTGAAAAAATCTTGGTTCGAGGGTCTGATCATCTTTCTGCTGATAGCTCAGTTTATCTCGGTGAATGTATTCCATTATAATGCGGAATTCTTTCAATCAGAGAACTTTGAGAATTATTACCTGCTCTTCATACAATTCTATTTCCTAATTATTGTATTGATGGAGTTTTCGAAGGTGAACGGCTGGATGGCCAAGTTCAACATTAGTCCGCCTTTGCTCATGGTGGCATCGTTCCTGTTGCTCATTTCCTTAGGAACCCTGCTGCTCTGTATGCCGCGCATGACGGTCAACGGCATCTCGTTTGTGGATGCGCTATTCACTGCCACCAGCGCAAGTTGCATCACAGGTTTGACCGTGGTCAGCACAGGCGCCTGCTTTACCGTGAAAGGGCAAGTGGTCATCATGATTCTCATCCAACTGGGCGGTATCAGCATTTTGTCTTTTGCTACGTTTTTTACAACATTTCTCTCCAAATCCTTCGTGGGGTTGCGCTACCAGTACATGGTACGCGACATGCTTTCCACCAATCAGGTGTCCGAGTCATTCTCCTTGCTCCGGAGTATCGTGATAACCACCGCCATCATCGAATTTGCCGGTGTGGCCTTGCTGTACACGTACTGGAACACTACGGGATTCTTCACCTCCAACTCCGAAAATCTCTTTTATTCCCTTTTCTATACCATCTCTGCCTTCAACAACGGCGGTTTTGTGCTGATGGACAAGAGTCTTCTGGAACTTGGCGTCTCCAACAGCTATTTCCCGCAGGCTATCATTACTATTTTGGTGTTTTTGGGCGGTATCGGATTCCTGACCATCCGCGATTTCTTCAGCGCGAAGCGCATCCGCGAACGCAAGAAACATCAATGGAAAAGTTTGATGCCGCAGACCAAGATTATCCTTACGACCACATTTGCCATCATTTTTATCTGTACAGCAATCTTCTTCTTTATAGAAAAGGATAATGCCCTGAGCGGACAAAAGACGCTTTTCGACAAAATTTTCACATCCTTCTTCCAAATTATCACCTGCCGCACATCGGGGTTTATGGTGCTGGATGTGAACAATATGGCCTTGCCTACCATGATCATGATTACGCTGATTATCTTCATTGGTGGTTCGCCAGGTTCTACGGCCGGCGGAGTGAAAACCACTACGATATTTGTTCTGATTAAATCCGTTTTTGCTACCATCAAAGGCAAGAAAAATATTGAATATCAACATCGTACAATTCATTATTCGTTGGTTGACCGTGCTTTTTCCATTATCTTGATGTCGTTGACCTTCATTTTGGTCTCCTGCTTTTTCATCACGATCGTGCAGCCGGATATATCGTTGAATCATGCAATTTTTGAGACCACTTCTGCTTTTACTACCTGTGGCCTCTCCACGGGAGCACCCGCCGATTGGTGCGATGCCGCCAAGATTATCCTGGTCATCAACATGTATATAGGCCGTATCGGCACACTGACGCTGGCGTTTGCGCTTACCAAACATAAGAAGGAGTCGCAACACACCTATCCCGATCTTTATATGATGGTTGGGTAATTGTAGTTGAATCAGTGGAAATTTTTGTATATTTGCACACCATTATCACATGAAATAATAATCAATAAATCAAATAAATACAAAAGAATATGAAAAAATTATGCCTCTTTAGTTTCGCCATTGCGGTGACATTGTTGATGACAGGATGTGGATTCGGCAAGATGGTCACCAAGTATCCTGAGGTGTCTGTTACTTTGGATAATCCTGATTTGGAAAACAAAGGCGGTGAGGTGGCCTATACCATCAAAGGTACCGTCCCTCCCAAATATATGAAGAAAAATGCCACCGTAACGCTCTCTCCGACATTGAAAGTGGACGGCAATAATGTCAATCCCCCTTTTACCACCATCAAGCTGAAAGGAGAAAAGGCTAAGGGTGAAGGTACCGTCATCAGCTGGAAAAATGGTGGCAGTTTCACTCAAACGGGTACGTTCAAGTTTGACCCGAGTTATGAAGAAGCTGAGATTGTGGCCCCGGCCATTGCCCAGATCAAGAAGAAATCCACCACGCTGAATCCTGAAAAGAGCATCGGTGAAGGCATTGCCAATACCTCTTCCAGAGTCGGATTGCAGCCCAGAAGCACTTATGATGTCACGAGCGGCAATTTCATCCATTCTCCGCACAACTTCACGCCCGAATTCATTGGCAAAACCGCCACTATCTATTTCGACCTCAACAGTTCCAACATGAATTGGAGCAACCCTAACAACAAAAAGCAGGCTGCCAAAGATTCCATCAAGTCTTTCATTGATTTCTTGTACAACGACAATCTCATTGACCGTGTGGTGATTTCAGGTTGGGCATCTCCCGAAGGCGAGGAGAGCAACAACCAAGGCTTGTCTGAAAGACGTTTCGAGCAGGGCAAAAAATGGTTCCAGGATCAGTATGAGAAATATCTGAAGGATTATGCCAAGAAGAACAAAATCAAACTGAAAGATTTGCAAGGACCTGAATTCCAATATGTAAACAATGCCAAGGGTGAAGACTGGGACGGTTTTGAGGCTGCTATCGAAAAATCCAACATCGCTCAAAAGAACCAGATTTTGAATGTAGTCCGTTCACAAGCCAACAACGACATGCGCGAGCAGAAGATTCGCGAAATGACGGACATCTATCCGGAAATTGCCGATGCCATCCTGCCTCCGTTGCGCCGCGCCGAAATGCAGCTCATCTGCAAAAAGCACGAGACCTATACCGATGCTGAATTGGTGAGCAGAGTGAAAACCAACCCGGGCGAGTTCTCCGTTAACGAGCGTTTGTATGCCGCTTCCGTAGCCGCTACGGTGGAGGATCAGGAAGCCATCTACAATGCGCTGATCAGCGATCCGACAACGCAAGGCGACTGGCGTGCGTACAACGACCTTGGCGTGCTTTACCTCAACAACTATTACAACAACGGTAATGAGGACGAACTGGACAATGCAGTCAGCAATTTCAACAAGGCTGCAGCCATCTCTCCCGACAACGGCATCGTGCTGAACAACTTGGCAGTTGCTGAATTTTTGCAGGGCAACCATGCTGCCGCCAAGACCAACTTCGAGGCTTCGCAGAAGGCTGCAGTCAGCCCTGTCAACCAAGACTATGCACTGGGTATGTACTCCATCATGGATGGCAACTATTCACAAGCTGCACAACAGCTGAGCACTAGAAGTTGCGACTACAACACCGCGTTGATCCAGTTGCTCCAAAAGGATTATAATGCTGCCAAGACAACGTTGGATTGCATTGAGAATGTGGATGCCAAGACGGCCTATTTGAAGGCAGTGCTGGCCGCCCGCATGAAGGATGAGAACGGAGTTTACAGCAACCTTTCCACCGCCATCCAGCTGGATCCTTCCTACAAGAAAACCGCCAAGAAAGACGCCGAGTTCAAGAAATACAAGGGAACCGAGACGTTCAAGAATTTGGTGAAATAAAGATTCAGCGTTTCAAAACTTTAATGGGCGAATCACTCGGTTTGCCCATTTTTTTATTCTTTTATTATTGAAAAATATCGTAAACAGAACTACCAATCATGCCCGAAAAGAAACTATACAGATATTCCACTGACGAGACCATTGAGGCAGATGCAACGGATTTGAAACGCCTGTTGGAGGAAAACCGCCAATATTTAGACAACTACCTGGACTTGTTCAGTTCGTTGGAGGACGATGAGTACGTGGCGCGGGGCAATGGCTTCTGCGACCGCAAGTTCAGCGAAGACTTCATCGAAGGCCAAATCGCGAAGTACCGCGCGCGGATAAAGGAGCTGGAAGGATGGTTGGCAAACATTTAATCCTTGCTGGTTTCATATTGAATATCATCCTCTGCTACACTACCAAAATCTGGTTCCATGTTGGGATAGGAGATAGCACCATGTTCATATAGATATTCTGGTGCAATATCAATTTCCCCGTCCTGCCACTCAAGTGTATCCGTGATATTAAAACTTTTCAAAAGTTCTATATCTTTCAACGGTTCAAAAACAGGAAATTTATCAATAATTGTCGCAAAGTCAAAAATCCGACAATCCCCATTGTTGAAACACACCCATATTTTGTAAGAATCAATATATTTCGCGTCAGTTATTTCTAAAAACATATCATCCATTATTTTAAAGGTTCTATTTTATTTGGTTTTTGTCCATTAGAAGATTGATTCCAAGCCTCAAGTAAGTCTTTTCGATGCAAATCAAGCCATTCTAACACTAATTTCAAAGCCCTTTCAGATATTTCGCCTTTGATTTTTCCATTGCGAATCTCTACAGAAATTTTATCTTCTTGATATTGTGCATGAAAATGGGGTGGATTGTGATCAAGGTATTTCATTCGTATTGTTATTCCAAAGAATTCAGATAAAGTAGGCATAGTATTTTGTTTTAAAAGCTGTTGCAAAAATAGTATTTTTATGATAATCAGGTCTGTCTGATGTAAGGCAACTCGAAAAAATATTTTTTAATATCTTTGCAATCACTGACTTAATACAAGAGATTTCTATAATTTATTGATAATAAAATGATTAAAGAAAATCGCAATATGGCCATCGCGTACGACTTTGACGGTACGCTGGCGCCGGGCAACATGCAGGAGTACAACTTCATACCCGACCTCAACATGGACAAGGGCGAGTTCTGGCAGGAGGCTAATGAGCTGGCCAAGAAGCACGACATGGACGAGGTGCTTGCCTACATGCACCTGATGCTTATCAAGGCCAAGGAGAAAAACATCCCTATCCGTGAGGAAGCCTTCATGAAATATGGAGAGAAAATCACCTTCTTCGAAGGAGTGGAGAGTTATTTCGAGCGCATTAATGCCTATGCCGCATCCAAGAACATGCACTTGGAGCATTTCATCATCTCCTCCGGGCTGCGCGAGTTTGTGAAAGGCACGGCCATCGCCAAGCATTTCAAGACTATCTTCGCTTCGGGTTTCGAGTATGATGAAAACGGTGTGGCTTGCTGGCCCGCCCTCGTAGTGAATTACACCAACAAAACCCAATACCTGTTCCGTATCAACAAAGGTATCTACAATTCGTATGACAATACGCTGATTAACAAATCGATGCCCGAAGACGAGCGTGCAGTGCCCTTTTCCAATTTCATCTATATCGGCGATGGGGAGACCGATGTGCCCGCCATGAAGATGGTGAACCTCTACGGCGGCACCACCATTGCGGTCTATAACCCGGCTTCTGTGGCCACCCCGCACCGCCCCAAGTCTTCCAAAGACATCTGCCTCGACCTCATCCGCCAGAATCGTGCCGACTACATTGCCCCTACCAACTACACCGAAGGTGGCGAACTGGATGTGATGCTGAAAAAGATCATCGACAAAACCGCCATGGAGCAGGATTTGTTGCACATCAAGTACAAAGAAGTGAATAAGTAACCTATAAAATATCGTGTTATGAGCACCTCTTCCAATCCGGTTAAAATCGTTCCCATGACCAGGGCGGAGTTCAAAAGCAAAGACAAAAAGCTGATGATTCACTACAGTTTCATTTCCGTCTTCGGCGGCAAGGCCCTCGTAGCATCCACGCAAAAGGGCGTCTGCTTGCTGATGCCCGGCGAGATGAAATGGAATCCGGTGGAAACATTGAAAAAACACTTTCCGAAAGCCAATTTCCGTTGCCAGAAAGTAGCGGCTCACAAAAATATCTCTTTGCTATTGCGAGAAAAATGGGATAATGAAAAGGAGATAGTGTTGCATCTTTTGGGCACACCCTTTCAGCTCGCTGTGTGGGAAGATTTGCTCACAGTTCCAGCCGGCAAGGTGACCACCTACCTCAACATTGCCGAAAGAGTCGGCAGGCCGCGGGCGGCCCGTGCGGTGGGCAAAGCCGTGGGCAATAACCCCGTGATGTATGCGGTGCCCTGCCATCGCGTTATCTGCTCCAACGGAAAGCTCGGCGGCTACCGCTGGGGTGTGGAACGGAAAATCAAAATCCTGAACAAAGAGGCCCGCAAATCCCATAAAATCAAAACCGCCGCCAACTGGGAACCCACACTTTTTTAGTTAATAGTTGATAGATAATAGTTTATAGTTAATTAATCTTCACCTCCTTCACCCATTTTACCCCTTGTCCCCCATTCACCTTCTCATGCGTGTCACCCATTTTGTTGATGTCCTGCTGCCGCTGCCGCTGTCCGCGCTGTTCACCTATCGTGTACCGTACGAGCTGGACGAGGCTGTGGAGTTCGGCAAACGTGTGATTGTCCCGTTCGGGCGCAGCAAGCTCTATTCGGCCCTGGTGGTGCGCGTGCACGAGAACGCTCCGCAGGTGACCGCCAAATACATCTTGGATGTGGTGGACGACCGCCCCGTGATTTCCGAGCGGCAGTTCCAGCTCTGGCAATGGATGGCCAATTACTATCTCTGCACGCTGGGCGAGGTGATGGCCGCCGCACTGCCCTCTGCCCTCAAACTGGCCTCTGAAACTAAAATCCACCTTCACCCCAACTTCAGCGGAGATGTCTCCACGCTCAACCCCAACGAGCTGCACATCGCCGAGGCGCTGACCTACAAGGAGATCATGACGGTGGACGAAATCAGCAAGGCTGTCAACATTCAGAAAGTGATCCCCATCATCAAATCTTTGGTGGACAAAAGGGTGGTGGTGACCGACGAAGAGGTGCGCAATCCCTACAAACCCAAACGCGAAACCGTGATCCGGCTGGCGGATGAGTATGCCAACGAAGCCAGTCTCATGGCCCTGTTGGACCAATTGAACCTGTCGCCCAAAACCGCGCCACAAGCGGATGTTTTGATGGTCTTCATCATGCAGACCCAAAACGGAAAAGGTTACGACTATACGTGCAAAGTACCCAAAAGCAAACTGTTGGAATCCGGCACGATAACGCCGGCGCGCCTGCAAACGGTTCTCAAAAAAGGATTCTTGGTAGCCGAAGAGCTGGTCATCTCCCGTCTGGCCGAATTCTCCTCCCGCGAGACAGCGGATAGTATTCAACTGTCGGAGCCGCAGCAAAAAGCCTGTCAGCAGATTCACGAGCAGTTTGGCCAATTTCCCGTGGTGCTGTTACACGGCGTGACCGGCAGCGGCAAGACGGAAATCTACATCAAGCTTATCGATGAGGTGCTGAAGCAGGGCAAGCAGGTGCTCTATCTGTTGCCCGAAATTGCACTTACTTCGCAGATTGTCAATAGATTGCGTAAATACTTCGGCGAAAAGGTCGGTGTGTATCATTCCCGTTTCAACGAGTATGAGCGGGTGGAGATTTGGAACCGTGTGCTGGAACAAGAGTCGGATGTGTCCGACACCTCCAAATACCAGCTGATTTTGGGTGCGCGCTCCGCATTGCTGTTGCCGTACCAGAACTTGGGACTCATCATTGTGGATGAAGAGCATGACGCCTCTTACAAGCAGCAGGACCCTGCGCCGCGCTACCATGCCCGCGACTGTGCCATTGTGTTGGGCAACATGCACAAGGCCAAGGTGTTGTTGGGAACTGCAACGCCTTCGTTGGAAAGCTATTACAATGTTCAACAGAACAAATACGGCTTGGTGGAACTGAAACAGCGTTTTGCCCAAAGCAAGCTGCCCGACATCTGGGTGGTGAACATGGTCGAGGCGCGCAAACAGCGTCAGATGCAAGGTGTGTTCTCCGACTTTCTCATTGAACGCATCGGCGAAGCCTTGGACAAAAAAGAGCAGGTTATCCTTTTCCAAAACCGAAGAGGCTATGCCGTGCGGATGATCTGCAACACCTGCCAGACCATGCCCACCTGCAAATATTGCGATGTGACGCTGACATACCATAAAAAATCGCGTTTGCTGAAATGCCACTACTGCGGCTATGCCATTGATGTACCCCAAGTTTGTCCCACTTGCCACAGCACTGATATTGAAATGAAAGGGTTTGGCACTGAAAAGGTGGAAGATACCTTAGCAGAGATTTTCCCGCAGGCTTCTATCGCCCGCATGGATCTGGACACCACGCGCTCAAAAAACGGTTATCAGCAAATCATCAGCGATTTTGAGCAGCACAAAACCGACATATTGGTCGGCACGCAGATGGTGACCAAGGGGTTGGACTTTGACCGCGTGAGCGTGGTGGGCATCCTGAATGCCGACGCGCTGATTTCGTTCCCCGACTTCCGGTCGTTTGAGCGCGCATTCCAGTTGCTGGCGCAGGTGAGCGGGCGCGCGGGCCGCAAGGAGGTGCCCGGAAAGGTGGTCATCCAGTCGTACCAGCCAGAGCATCCGGCACTGAAATACGTAGAGACCAACGATTTCATGGCCATGTACCGAAGCCAGATTGCCGAAAGGAAGGAGTACCACTATCCGCCGATCACGCGCTTAGTGAAAATCACGCTTAAACACCCCGACGAGAAAGTGGTGACTGCCGCGGCGCAGGCTTTAGCCATACCGCTGCGCGAGGCGTTTCCCGGGATGGTGCTCGGCCCCGAAGCGCCGTTGGTTTCCCGAATCCAGAACTACTATCTGGAAGATTTCTGGGTTAAGTTTCCGAAAGACAATAAATTGGAACAGCACAAGAAGACGCTTTGGCAGATAACGGAAGACTTCAAGCAGCACAAAGCGTTCAAGTCGGTTCGTGTGGTCATCAATGTGGATGCATGAGGTTCCCTTCATTTTTGTATTTTTGCGCGATTTTTATTTAGACTACGATATGAAAGAAGTTTCCGCCGAAAGCAAACAAAAAGCCATTGACATTTTAACCAAGCATAGCGACAGCAAGCTCATCACACATTTGAATTCTTGCGTGCACTGCGGATTGTGCGAGACCAGCTGTCTGTTTTGGAGAACTTTCAAGGAGCCCAAGTACATTCCGGGCAAGAAGGTAGATATGGTTTCCTCCATTTACCGCCGCTATTGCACTTTTTTGGGCAAAACCGCCCCGAAGCTGACGCACGCGCGCGAGTTGGACGACAATACGCTCACCGAGATGGTGGATTCGTTGTTCGGTGCTTGCACCATGTGCGGACGATGCGTGAAGCACTGCTCCATCGGCGTGGATATTCCGTTTGTGGTGCGCACGGGCCGCCGGATGCTGGCCACCATGGGCTTGGTGCCCGACACGCTGCAAGCTACGGTGGATGCCGCTATCAATACAGGAAACAACATGGCCATTCCTACTGAGGATTTTGTGGATACCATCGAGTGGATGGAAGAGGATTTGCAGGACGAGCTGGGAGAAGACGCTAAGATTCCGTTGAACAAGGATAATTCCGACATTCTCTACACGTTGAATCCTCGCGAGCCAAAGTTCTTCCCGCTTTCCATTGCTGCCGCCGCCAAAATCTTCCACATGGCTGGTGCCAATTGGACTCTCTCTACCGAGATGTACGATGTGACCAACTACGGCTACTTCTCCGGCAACGATGCGGAGGCCACGGCCATTGCCAAACACATGTTCGACGAGGTGCACAAACTGCATTGCAACACGCTGGTGCTCGGCGAGTGCGGCCACGGCTCACGCGCCCTGCGCTGGGAAGCGCCCAACTACCTGAAAGCACATCCGGATTTCAAGATGATTACGCTTATAGAGTTACTGGAAGACTACATTAAAACGGGCAAAATCAAAGTTGATAAAAATCTGAACACAAAAAAATACACCATCCACGATCCTTGCAATATAGTGCGCAACGGTGGCCTTTACAATTCTTTACGTTATGTGGTGAAACAGGTGGTGCCCGAGTTGATTGAGATGACACCCACGGGTAGCGACAACTTCTGCTGTGGCGGTGGCGGTGGCATGTTGGCCATGAGCGAATACAATGAGCGCCGACTGAAAGTGGGCGAAATAAAAGCCAACCAGATTAAACAAACCGGCGCCAACGTGGTCATTACACCATGTCACAACTGCGTCGATCAACTCACTCAAATCAATCACACTTACAATCTGAACGTGGAAATCAAATCATTAGCAGAGGTAGTAGCTGATGCATTGGTGCTGGAATAAAAGAAAGTTTTTTATGAACATTTGACCGTTTGTTTATTTTTTATCATTGTATTTGAAAAAAAACTATATTTGCCGCAAATTAATTATTAACCAAAATTCTTAGATTATGAAAAAACTTTACCCTTTTTGCAATTTGCTTCGCATTTTTTGCTGTGAATGCACAAGTTACTGTTATTTTGGAAGCCCATGATGTTTGGCAAGATGGATCTGGCTACCAACTCTTGTTAGATGCTGATGCCACCGCCTATGGAGACATCATTCCCGACGTGGGACCTTTGTCCACCTCTGGTAATGTTTCCGCTACTGTTTATTCAGAATTCGAATACAAAATTCCAGAAAATGCTGATGGCAATTTGAGTACATCTAACATTGTTAATGATGGTACAGAAACAATAACCATCCCTGCTGGTACTTACGATTTCTGCATCACCAATCCTACTCCTGGAGACAGAATGTGGATTGCTTCCGGTGATTATGGTCGTTACGATGATTTTATTTTTGAAAGTGGCAAGACTTATCATTTTACTGTATCTCTTAATCAAAGTACCGGCAACGATATGGTTGATTTAGAAATCACTGATGGTGTTGGTTTGAATGAACAATCCACAGAGGTTTTCACCATCTATCCTAACCCTGCCACCACTTCCATCAAGGTTACGGGCGAAGGCAATGCTGTGATCTCCAACATTCTTGGCCAAACCGTTACTTCCGCTACTGTTAACGGCGTAGCTGAAATCAACGTCAGCAACCTCGAAAGCGGCGTTTATTTCATCAACATGAACGGTGTTTCCAAGAAATTCATCAAGAAATAATTCTTAAACACTACATTACAGAAAGGCGCTTCTTTACGAGGCGCCTTTTTTTGTACTTTTGCCGCCATGAAAAAACTCTATATCGAAACCTACGGCTGCCAGATGAACTTCGCCGATAGCGAGGTGGTGGCGGCCATTCTGAAAGACCAATATACCCTGACACAGGATGTGCAGGAAGCCGACCTCATCCTCATCAACACCTGCTCCATCCGCGACAAGGCCGAGCAGCGTATTCACAAACGTCTTCATGAATTGGAGGCATTGAAGAAAAAACACCGCTCGCTGCAAGTGGGCCTGCTGGGCTGCATGGCCGAGCGCATGAAAGAGGAACTGTTTGAAACAGAACCCATTCTGAACTTTATTGCCGGACCGGACTCTTACCGTAACTTGCCTCAACTCATCGAAAACTCCGCAGCGGGTGAGACTCAGTTTAATGTAATTCTTTCTGAGGAAGAAACTTACGACAACATCATGCCGGTGCGCTACGACCTCAACGGGGTGTCGGCTTTCGTGTCTATCATGCGCGGATGCAACAACTTTTGCACCTATTGCGTGGTGCCTTACACCCGCGGGCGCGAGCGCAGCCGTAGCCCGCAAACCATCCTGCGCGAGGTGGAACAATTGCTGAATGACGGCTACAAGGAAGTGACGTTGCTTGGACAAAATGTCAACTCCTATCAATGGGAAGACATGACCTTCGCCAAACTGATGGCCGCTGTGGCCGAGGTGTCGCCCGATTTGCGCGTGCGCTTCGCCACATCGCACCCTAAGGACATATCCGACGAACTTTTGGAAACCATCGCACGCTACGACAACATCTGCAAGTACATCCACCTGCCTGTGCAATCGGGCAGCAACGAGGTGCTCAAGCGCATGAACCGTGTCTATACCCGCGAATACTACCTCGAAAGAGTGCATAAAATCAAGGAGCTGATGCCCGACTGCGCCATCTCCACCGACATCATTGCGGGGTTCTGCGGCGAAACGGAAGAAGATCATCAGCAGACGCTTTCCATCATGCGTGAGGTGGGCTACGAGTACGCCTACATGTTCAAATACTCAGAGCGGGGCGGCACCATGTCGGCCAAACGTTTTAAGGATGATATTCCCGATGAGGTCAAAACCCGTCGTCTGGAGGAAATCATCGCGCTCCAGGGTGAGCTGTCGCTTATTAGCAACAAGCGCGACATCGGCAAGACCTTCCAAGTGCTGATTGAAGGCGTTTCCAAACGCTCCGCCGACCAACTCTACGGGCGCAACAGCCAGAACAAGGTTATTATCTTCCCGAAGGAGAACCACAAAATCGGCGAATACATTGATGTAACCGTCAAGGACTGCACCGCTGCCACGCTGTTTGCATAGGGAATATTTTTCCAATTTTTATGCTGATAGAATTATGTTATTAGCATAATTTTTGATAATTTTCACTTAAACATCAATAGCATAATGCTTTACCCGAATAATTTTGAAGAGAAAATAGGTTTTGACAACATCCGGCAGCTGTTGCGCGGACGGTGCCTGAGTGCTCTCGGGCAGGGACTGGTGGATGCCGTGTCCATGATGTCGGAGCTGGACAAGATACAACCGGAGCTGGAAAGTGTAGAGGAGATGCGGCAGGTACTGCTCTTCGATGAACCGTTTCCCGCACAAGACTTTTACGATCTTCGCACCGAGCTGAAACGACTGCAGGTGGACGGTACCTACATCGAATTGGAGGAGTTGGCTCAGTTGCGTGCCTTCATCGTCACGATGACCAACATCTTTGTTTATCTGCGCACGCGCCATCAGGACAAAAAATACCCCTATCTGTGGGACATCTGCGAAGCAATGCCCATTCAGCGCGACCTGTTGAACGGCATCAACCGCATTTTGGACGACAAAGGGCAGCTTCGCGACAATGCTTCCGACGAGCTGAGTCGTATCAAGGGCGAAATCAACCGGATTTCCAATAGCGCGGACCGCCAGATCCGTAAGATTCTTAATGCCGCCAAGCAAGACGGATTGGTAAAAGAGGATGCGGAGATGACCATCCGCAATGGACGTCTTTGCATTCCCATCGCAGCACAGTACAAACGCCGCCTCAAGGGCTTCATCCATGACGAGTCGGCCACCGGCCAGACGGTTTTCATCGAGCCCACCGAGGTGTTCGATGCCAACAACGAGCTCAAAGACCTGCAAAACGCCGCCAGTCGCGAAGTGGTGCGCATCCTTTCCGAAATGTCGGCCAACGTCCGCCCGTTGATTTCGGAATTGTTGGAAGCGCAGCGGATTATGGGCCGTTACGACTTCCTGCGCGCCAAGGCCCTGTTCGCCATCGACCTCAACGCTGCCCTTCCGCATGTGCACAACCAGCCGCTCGTAAATTGGCAGCAGGCACAGCACCCATTGTTGTATCTCGCCTTGCAAAAAACGGGCAAAAAGGTAATCCCTCTGGATGTACAACTTACCGAAAACCAGCGCATCCTGTTGATTTCCGGTCCAAACGCCGGCGGCAAATCCGTGTGCCTCAAGTGCGTGGGTCTGCTCCAATACATGATGCAGTGCGGACTATTGGTCTCCATGCAAAGCACTTCCGACATGGGTGTGTTCCAGAGTATCTTCATCGACATCGGCGACGAGCAGTCCATCGAAAACGATCTGAGTACCTACAGCTCACACCTCTCCAACCTCAAAGTGATGGATGAAAACCTCAACGCGAAGTCGCTGTTTCTCATCGACGAGTTCGGCTCGGGCACGGAACCCACGTTAGGCGGCGCACTTGCAGAAGCCATTTTGGAAAGCTTCTATGAAAAGCAGTCTTTCGGCATCATCACCACACACTACGGCAATTTGAAAATGTTCCCCGATACGCACAACGAAGCGGTAAACGGAGCCATGTTGTACGACACCAAAGCGTTACAACCGTTATATAAACTCAAAATCGGCAAGCCGGGCAGCTCATTTACTTACGAAATCGCCCATCACATTGGCTTGAACCCTGACATCATCGAGAGTGCCATCTCCAAATCCGGCACCGCACAGATTGACTATGAGCGGAAACTGGAGGAAATTGAATTGGCACAGCAGGAAACGGAAAAGACGCTGAAACAGGTGCGCGAAGCCGACGACCAGCTGGCTGAAATGATTGACGAATACTCTGCCAAATTCACTGAATTGGACAAACAGCGCAAGGACATTATCCAAAAGGCCAAAAACCAAGCCAATATGATTGTGGAAAGCGCGAACAAGGTGATAGAAAAAACCATTCGCGACATCAAGGAAGCCAAGGCCGATGCGGTGAAGACCAAGAAAGCGCGGGAGAATGTCACCAAGCTGAAAGAGGAACTCAAAGAGGAAATAGAATCCATCGAGAAAGAGGAGAGTATCAAGCCCATTGTGCCGGTGAAGCGCAGTGCTCCGAAGCCTAAGAAAGTGGAGGAGAAGCCGGAGGACAACATCATCCGCGTGGGCGACAGTGTCTTCATGGCCGACATGCAGGTGACGGGCGAGGTGACAGCCATCAACGGCAACGATGCTACTATTGCATTCAACTCCATCTCCTTCAAGACGGACATCCGCAAGCTGGCGAAAATCAGCAAGAAGGAGGCGCGCGAAGTGCGTCGGGGCGGGGTGGTTCACTACAACGAGGGCACCTTGGGCGATGCCATGAACAAGAAATTGGCGGAATTTGACGCCACCTTGGACGTGCGCGGGCAGCGCGCCGACGAACTCATTGCCAACTTGGAAGAGTATTTGGACGAGGCCTCTCTGCTGAGCATCCGCTTCGTGCGCATCCTGCACGGAAAGGGCAACGGCATCCTGCGCCAGATCACCCGCCAGGAACTGGCCAAGCGCAAAGATGTGGAGGCATTCCAGGACGAAACCCTGGAGATGGGCGGCAGCGGAATTACCGTGGTAAAAATGAAATTGTAGTTGTAGAGGCGCAAAATCTTGCGCCTCTACAAATGTGGTATCATCAAATTGCGTGTATTCACTAATTTTTGTACCTTTGCGGCCCTAAAAAAACACACCTTGTGATGAAAAAGAATATTCTTTGCACTTTTTTGCTCTGTATCGGTTGCTTGACAATGGTTTTTGCTCAAAATCCGAACAAAAACTACCAACCCAACAAGACCAAGATGGACCAGCTCATCAACTCCATCAACATGATGTACGTGGATTCGGTGGATTTTGATCCTATGACGGACAAAGCCATTGTGGCCATGCTCAAGGAGTTGGACCCGCATACAGCTTATATTCCCAAGAAGGATGTGCAGGCCATGAACGAGCCTTTGGTCGGTTCATTTGACGGAATCGGTGTCACTTTCCAGCTCATCAAAGACACCATCAACGTGATGGAAGTGATTATCAACGGTCCGTCCGAGAAAGTGGGTTTGCTGGCTGGCGACAAGATTGTCAAGGTTGATGATACGATTGCCTACGGCGACAAGATCACCAACGACTGGGTGCGCAAGCATCTGCGCGGGGCAAAGGGCTCCAAAGTGAAAGTCTCCATCAAGCGCGGACGCAACCCTGAATTGCTGGACTTTGTCATCACGCGCGGGGCCATCCCCATGCATAGCATCAATGTATCCTTCATGGCTGACGAGACCACCGGCTACATCAAGCTGGAGCGCTTCGCCGCCACTTCCACCAATGAGCTTACAACAGCCATTAAGAAACTCAAAGCGCAAGGTATGCAAGATCTCATCCTCGACTTGCGCGGTAATGGAGGCGGTTATCTGAACGTGGCTTTCGAGATCTGCGACCAGTTCATCTCGGGCAAACGTATCATCGTTTACACAGATAATTTCCGCAAAACCGGTGAAAAATTCTACTCTGAGAAGACCGGTCTTTTTGAAGAAGGCAAGCTCATCGTGCTGGTGGACGAGAACTCTGCTTCCGCATCCGAAATCACTTCGGGTTGTGTGCAAGACTGGGACCGTGGCCTTGTGATAGGCCGCCGTACTTTCGGCAAGGGTTTGGTTCAAAAACCGCTTACCTTTGTGGATCAATCGCAGGTGCGTCTCACCATCTCCCATTACTACACGCCCACGGGTCGTTGCATCCAGAAACCCTACAACGACGGTTTGGACAACTATTTCAAAGACCTTCAGGCTCGTGCGAACCGTGGAGAGCTCTACACCGCTGACAGCATCCGTTTCCCGGATTCCCTGAAATACAAAACGCCTCACGGACGTACCGTATATGGCGGCGGTGGCATCATGCCCGACATCTTCGTGCCGTTGGATACCACCAAGTATTCCACGCTCTACAACGAAATTGTCCGGAAAGGCATTTTCGGCAGTTTTGTGGCCGACTATATGGAAAACAACCGCGAGCCGCTGAAACAAAAATATCCCGCTTTTGAAGATTTTCAATCCAAATACATCATCACGGATGACTTCTACAAGGAGTTCATGCAGTATGCCAAGAAGGAGGGCGTGAGCGACAGCGCTTCGTTCAAGTTCTCCAGCTATGCCAATGCTTTCATCAAGGACAACAGTGACAAATTGGATTCGCTGTTCACCTCTTCCCATAACATGGATATGCAGATGCTGGACACCATGTTCACCAGCTATGTGGCGAAGAGTTATGCCGAAGCCATGCGCCTGCGCAACGAAGAACATGTAGGTGAGTACATCCGTGAGTATCTGAGATACGAAATCGCCCGCAGTTTGTACGGTTTCGGTGATGCCTACCGCATCTTCCTCGAAAGTGATGATACTTATCAGAAGGCATTGGAGGTGATGCATAACAAGAAGATCTTCAAGAAATTCAAAGTGGATGCAGGCAAGAGCGGTTCCGACAAAGGAAAAAACAGAAATAACGACGAGGATTGATGATTTCCAAGAAAACCATAGACGAAATCAACTTCGCGGCCAAGATTGAGGAGGTCGTGGGTGACTTTGTCCCGCTGAAACGGCAGGGACAGGGTTATGTGGGCGTGTGCCCGTTCCACGACGACCGCAATCCCTCCATGCACGTGAATCCCCGTCTGGGCATCTACAAGTGTTTTGTGTGCGATGCCAAGGGGGGTGCCGTCACGTTCCTGATGGAACACGCCAAAATGAGTTATCCCGAAGCCTTGGAATATCTCGCCGCCAAATACAGCATCACCGTAGAGTACGATCGGGCCGAGACGCCGGAGGAGAAAGAAATCAGGACTGAGAAGGAAAGCCTTTATCTCGTCAACGAGTTTGCGGAGAAATGGTTCATGGACCAGTTGCGCAACGGCGAAGAGGGCAAGCTGATGGGTATGTCCTACTTCAAGGAGCGTGGTTTTCTGGATTCCACCATCGACAAGTTTCATCTTGGCTATTGCCCCGGCGGTTGGGATACTTTCACCAAGGAGGCACTGAAGAAAGGATACAAAGAAGAATTTCTTTTGAAGCTGGGTTTGATCAAGAAAGCGGACAGCGGCAAATTGTACGATGCCTACCGCGGTCGCGTCATCTTCCCGATTCATAATACTACAGGCAAGACCATCGGCTTTGGTGGCCGGGTGTTGAAGAAGGACGAGAAAACGGCCAAATACATCAACTCGCCGGAGAATGAAATCTACCATAAGAGCGATACGCTGTATGACATCTATTTAGCGAAGAAAGCAATAAGGCAGAAAGACAATGTCTATTTGGTAGAAGGTTACACGGATGTCATTTCCATGTTCGAGGCGGGCATTGAGAATGTGGTGGCCTCCTCGGGCACGTCGCTCACCAACGAGCAGGTGAAGATTTTGGGCACGCAAACCCGCAACATCACGGTGCTGTACGACGGCGACCGGGCGGGTATCAAGGCCTCGTTGCGCGGCATCGACATGCTGCTGGAAAAGAATCTCAACGTCAAAGTGTGCCTCCTGCCCGATGGCGAGGATCCCGACTCTTTTGCCAAGAAACACCGGGATAGCGAGTTGGCCGAGTATCTGGAAACCAATTCCACGGATTTCTTACTGTTTAAAGCCAACATCCTATCTGAGGAGGCCGGCGACGACCCGCGCAAGCGTAGCGATATGGTAAAGGAAATCGTCAAAACCATTGCCAAGGTACAGGACCGCATCGCGCAGTCGTTCTACATCAAGAAATGCGCAGCCCTGTTCGATCTGTCGGAGAAAACCCTGGGCGATGAATTGCGCTATCTAACATGGCAGGACAAGGTGAAGGGTGGCAGTAAGGCTGCTACTGGGCAAATGCCGGAAATCGCGCCGCCTGCCAAGCACGAACATCCTGAAAGGGAAGTGGAGAAACAGGACCTTCTCTATGAGGCGGAAAAGAATCTCATCCTCCTGCTCATCAAGTATGGCCTTTTTGAAATCAACGTAGAAGATCCGGAAACCGGAGATCCCATGCCCATGCGAGTTGATCAGTATGTGTTCGACGAATTATTCAAGGATGGAATCCGACTTAAGGATCCTTTGTTGTTGAGAATCTATGAGCATTATGCGGAGGTGGCGGAGATTCTGCGTGATCAGGACGACATCAAGCGCACGTTCCTGCTCAGTGAGGATAAGGAAGAGAGCGCTTTTGCCATGCAATATATTGCCGCTGAAGATCCCGAATACAGTCCGCTGTGGGAAAAGCGATTCGATATGTACACCAACTCCGTGATGAACAGCCGGATGACCCTGCAGCAGGATGTGGAGAAGAACATTCTCACCCTCAAATTGCGCATTGCGGAGCATGCCAAAGCCTTTTTGGAGAAGGAACTCGCCGACAACTCCTATACGGAAGAGGAGTCCAACGGCATTCTCCAGAGAATTGTAGATGTTGACCGGGTCAGAAAAGAACTGGCCAAGCGTCTTAATATGACCATTAGCCGATAATTTTTTGTTTGTATGAAGTGGTTTAAGAAAATTGATTGGAAGAATATCAACTGGAAAGAAGTTGTCAAAAGCTACGGACTTATCATTTTAGGAACATTCATTATGTCCATCGGGTACGTTGTTTTCGTCTCCCCGTTGAAATTGGCTCCGGGCGGTGTCTATGGTATTGCCATTATTCTGCACCATGTGTTCAACTTTCCCATCGGTTTATCGGGTATCTGTCTGGACCTGCCCTTGTTGCTGATAGGCACTTTGTGGTTGGGGCCCAAATTCGGAGCCAAGACGTTGGTGGGTGTCATCACGTTGCCCGCCTGGATTTCTTTGCTGGAAAAAGTTTACGGCTACGCCCCGCTGATCAGTCTGCCGGGCCAGCCCATGACTCCCGATCCGTCGGCTAACTTCATCATCGCCTTGTGCGGCGGTATCATCATCGGCATCGGATTGGGTTTGATTTTCAAGACACGTGCAACCTCGGGCGGTTCGGATATCATTGCTATGATTATCGGTAAGTATGTGAAACACATCCCGCTGGGCACGTTGCTGATCATCGTGGACTCCACCATTGTGTTAGCTGCATTGGCTGCTTTCAAGGACTGGACCATCCCATTGTATTCCTGGCTCATCATCTACGTGACGGGCGTTGTGATGGACAAGGTGATTGCTGGTTTCCACTCCAGCAAAGCCGTGCTCATCATTTCCGACAAGCATGAGGAGATACGCTTGCGCATTTTGGACGAGTTGGAGCGCGGCGGCACCTATCTGCACGGCGAAGGAATGTATAACTACAACGAGAAAAAAATCATTTTCACCACCATTTCGCGCAAAGAACTCCCTGTTCTCATCCATTTTGTGCACGAGATCGACCCCTCGGCGTTCGTCACCATCGTGGATGCGTCTGAGACGTTAGGCGATGGGTTCAATTCCCTTAAAGAGAAAGCATTACAATAAAATATAGATTATAATGAAAGAGAAAGTCATTGAAGTGCTCAACTCCATTTATGACCCTGAGATTCCGGTAAACATCTGGGAATTGGGATTCATTTACAAATTGGAAGTCAACAAAAACAACGATGTATATATTCTGATGACGCTCACCGCGCCCAACTGTCCGGTGGCCGAGAGTCTGCCCATGGAAGTGAAGACGAAGGTGGCCATGATTCCGGGCGTGAACAAAGTTGAGGTGGAGGTCACCTTCGACCCGCCTTGGGAGATGGAGATGATGACGGAAGCCGCCAAGCTGGAGTTGGGACTGCTGTATTAGGCACCTGATTTTTTCTCATATAGTCATGCCCATGGTCTGGCAGACCCAAATGAAAAATGTGCTATAATTTGTATATCTTTGCAGCGATTTTAGAAAAAACCGTTAATGGCAAGAAAATTCAACAGTGATGATTTTTCGGACGACCAGACTTTCGAGAGAAAGCCGCGCACTGAGAGTCGCCCAAAGCGCCGCTTCAACAACGATGAAGCGGGCAGTTCCAAACCCAAACGTTCGTTCAAGGACAAGCCTTATAAACCCAAACGCAGTTTTGATGACGACGGAGAAAACTTTTCCCGTGGCAAACGCAGTTTCAAGAAAACCGGCTACGACAACGACCGCCCAAAACGCCGTTTCAACGACAAAGACGAGCGTCCGAGACGCTCTTTCCGCGACCGCAAGGAAGACGACCGTCCGCGCAAACGCAACGTGACGGCCGAGTCGGAGATTCTGACCGAGATTGTGGCCCGGCGCAAACGCGAGGGTCGGCAGACGCCCCGCTCGCAGAAAATCCTCTCCCTCGAATTTGAGGAACAGCACGGCCCGATCCGTTTGAACAAGTACATCGCCAACGCGGGCATCTGCTCACGCCGCGATGCGGACGTGCTCATCGCCTCCGGAGCCATCACCGTGAACGGCGAAGTGGTGACCGAGATGGGCCACAAGGTGCTGCCCACCGATGAGGTGCGCTTCGGCGACCGCGTGCTCCAACGCGAGAAACCTGTCTATGTGCTCCTCAACAAGCCCAAAGACTACATCACCACCACCGACGACGAACGCGACCGCGCCAACGTGATGGAACTCGTGCGCGACGCCTGCCCGGAACGCATCTATCCTGTGGGCCGCCTCGACCGCGACACCACCGGCCTGCTGCTCTTCACCAACGACGGCGACCTTACCAAGAAACTGACCCACCCAAGCTCCCAGATTGAGAAGACCTATCTGGTCGAGGTGGACAAACCTTTTGCCTCCATCGACATGGCTGCCATCCGCAATGGCCTTGAACTGTCCGATGGCGTTATAATCCCCGACGATGTGCAATATGTGGAAGGCTCCGAATCCAAAAAAGAGATCGGCATCACCATCCACTCAGGCAAGAACCGCATCATCCGCCGTATGTTCGATTTCCTCGGCTACGATGTGGTGAAACTCGACCGCGTGATCTTCGCCGGCCTTACCAAAAAAGACCTCCCCCGCGGCATGTGGCGCTTCCTCACCAAAAAAGAGGTGGCGTTTCTCAAAATGATTTCCAAAAAAGAGAAACAGGAAGAATAGGTACATGGGGTACAAGAGGTGAAGGAGGTGCATGGGGTGAATGTGGTACATGAGGTACAAGGGGTGCATGGGGTGAAAGGGGATTAGAACAGTCTCCAGTCTCCGGTCTCCAGTCTTAATTCATAAAATTATGGTAGAAATAATGTCTCCGGCTGGCTCCTACGAGTCTCTGATGGCCGCCATACAGGCGGGTGCCGGTTCTGTATATTTTGGCGTGGGCGTGCTGAACATGCGCTCGCGCTCCGCAGCCAATTTCACACTGGAGGACCTTCAGCAAATCACGGACATTTGCCATGAGCATCAGGTAAACACCTATTTGACCGTCAACACCATCGTGTATAACGACGAGATTGAGAAGGCCCACGAGTTGTTGGATGCGGCCAAACGATGTGGGGTTACCGCCATCATTGCTTCCGACATGGCCGTGATACAATATGCCCGCCAAATCGGGCTGGAAATCCATCTCTCCACACAGTGCAATGTCACCAATGTGGAGGCGGTGCGCTATTACGCCCAATTTGCCGATGTGGTGGTGTTGGGCCGCGAGTGCACGCTGAGACAGATTGCGGATATTTGCCAGGCCATTAAGGAACAGCATATTACTGGTCCGAAAGGCGAGTTGATGAAGATTGAGATTTTCGTGCACGGCGCATTGTGCATGGCCGTGTCGGGAAGATGCTACCTCAGCCTGGACAATTACAATTTTTCCTCCAACCGGGGAGCCTGCAACCAGCCTTGTCGCCGTTCTTACCGGATTATCGATGAGGAGAATGAGATAGAATTGGAGGTTGATAATCCCTATATCTTGTCTCCCAAAGATTTGTGTACGATCAGTTTTCTGGATAAAATCATCAAATCCGGAGTTTCCATTCTTAAGATTGAAGGTCGCGGGCGCTCGCCCGAGTACGTGAAGGTGGTGACCGAATGCTATCACGAGGCTTTGCGCGCCATTGAAGAGGGCACTTTCAATGAAGAGAAAACCGAACAATGGATGACCAGGTTGCGCAGTGTCTATAACCGCGATTTCTGGGGTGGCTACTACTTGGGACGCAAAATCGGCGAGTGGTCGGGGCGTTACGGTTCCATGGCCACGCGCACCAAACAGAGAGTCGGCAAAATCACCAACTTCTTTTCCAAACTGTCGGTGGCCGAAATCTGGATGGAGGAAAACTCTCTTGCCGTGGGCGATGAGATTCTCATTATCGGAGCTACCACCGGCGTTTACGAAGACAAGGTGTCGGAAATTCGCCTGGACCTCAAGCCCGTGGACAAAGTGGAGAAGGGCGTTGCCTGCTCCATCCCCGTGAAAAGCCTGGTGCGCCGCGGCGACCAGATATTCAAGTGGGTATATACCGATTTTTAGCGGAGAGGAAGAATATGAGGCATTTTTTGTATATTTGCCACGCTAAAAAATACAATCCATTAATCTATCAAATATGAAAGTTTTAGTTTTAAACTGTGGCAGTTCCTCCATCAAATACCAATTGCTGGAAATGGAACCGCAACCTGAATTATTGGCCAAAGGTCTTGTGGAGCGTGTGGGTTTGGAGATGGGTGAGTTCACTCACAAACCGGTCGGCAAAGAGAAATACTATGTACAAACTCCTATCGCCAACCACGAGGTGGGCGTGAAATTGGTGCTTGAAGCCTTGATGGATCCGCAACACGGCGTGATCAAGTCTGTGGACGAAATCAACGCAGTGGGTCATCGCGTGGCTCACGGCGGTGAATATTTCAAACAGAGCATGGTGATTGGCGACAAAGAGCGCGAAGAGATTGCCAAACTCTGTGAGTTGGCCCCGTTGCACAATCCCGCTTCCTTGCTTGGCATTGACGTGATGAAGAAACTGCTCCCTAACGTGAAACACGTGGGTATCTTTGACACCTCCTTCCACCAGACCATGCCGCCCGAGGCTTTCTTGTATGCATTGCCGTACGAATATTATTCCGAGAAGAAAATCCGCCGCTACGGCTTCCACGGCACCAGCCACAAATATGTGGGCCCGAAAGCCGCCGAAATGGTGGGGCTGGATTATAACAACTGCAAGATCGTGAGTTGCCACCTTGGCAACGGTGCTTCCATCACTGCCATCAAGAATGGCAAATCCATCGACAACTCCATGGGCTTCACCCCGGTTGAGGGCTTGATGATGGGCACTCGCTGCGGTGACATTGACGCCGGTGCGCTGCTCTATATCATGGATTCCGAGAAGATGGACTCCAAGCAGCTTAACACCTTCATCAACAAGAAATGCGGTTTGCTGGGTATTTCCGGCAAGAGTGTCGATATGCGCGACATCCGTGCGGGTCGCGATGCCGGTGACGAACGTTCCACCTACGCCTTCAACATGTTTGCCTATCGCGTGAAGAAATACATCGGTGCTTACGCTGCCGCCATGGGTGGTGTGGATGTGATTCTCTTCACGGGCGGTATTGGCGAGAATGCCTGGTTCCAGCGCGAGGCCATCTGCGAAGGCCTTGAGTTCCTCGGCACCAAACTCGACAAGGAAGCCAACCAAAAGTATGCCGGTGAAGATGGCATCATCTCCACGCCCGACTCCAAAGTGAAGTTGGTCTCCGTGACCACCAACGAGGAATTGGTGATGGCTATGGACACCTACAAATTGGCAAAATAAGTTTTTTAACATAACCCTGTAAAGGCTGCCCTGCGGCAGCCTTTTTTTTCAATTATGGAAGATATTCGCAACATTTCCAACGAACAGTTAGAGGATTTTCTCGTGTCTATCGGGGAAAAGAAGTTCCGCGCCAAGCAGATTTGGTCGTGGCTATGGCAAAAAGGTGCCGGCAGTTTCGACGAGATGACCAACATCTCCGCGACTCTGCGGCAGCAACTGGCCAATAGTTTCACCTTTCATAGGACAGTCATAGCCCAGGAGGCGCACAGCAAGGACCAGACTGCCAAATTCGCTTTCCGATTGCACGATGACAAATACGTGGAGGGCGTGCTTATCCCTTCCGGCGAGCGCGTCACGGCGTGCGTCTCCTCGCAGGTGGGTTGTCCGTTGGGTTGCACCTTCTGTGCCACGGGCACGATGGGCTTTATCCGCAATATGCACTACAGCGAGATTGTGGATGAGTACGTGCTCATGGACCGTCGCGCGCGCGAGTTGTACGGCAACGGAATCTCCAACATCGTGTTCATGGGTATGGGCGAGCCGCTGTTGAACTTCAACAACGTGATGACCGCCATCGACAAGCTCACTGCCAAAGATGGTTGGGGTCTGTCGCCCACGCGCATCACGCTTTCCACTGCCGGTATCGTGAAGGGCATCAAGGCGTTGGCCGACCGCAATTTCCCGTGCGGCTTGGCAGTCTCCCTGCACAGTGCCGACCCTGCTGTGCGTCAGGTCATCATGCCGGTTACGGACCACAACAGCCTCCACGACCTGCAGGCTGCTTTGGTCTATTACCACAGGAAAACCGGAGCTCGCATCACGTTCGAGTACCTGTTGTTGTCCAAGGTGAACGACACGCGCCAGGCTGCCGAGAAGTTGGCTCGTTACTGTCGCCCATTCCCTGTCAAGATCAACATCATCGAGTACAATGAGACGGAGGACGGCCTTTATCACCGTTCCTATCCCAACCAGCGGGAGGAGTTCATTGATTACCTCAAGAGTTGCAACATGGTAGTGAATGTGCGTCAGAGCCGCGGTCAGGATATTGCGGCCGCTTGCGGACAGTTGGTAAAGCAGGGTTGATGTTGAGGATTCTGCCGCATCCCTTTTCTCCGAAATCCACGCAACCGCTTTAACAATAGGTTGTTAAATTGACACCCTCAATTTTTGTATATTGTTGTTTCTCTGGCCGATAAAAATTTTCGGATTCCCATTGCCAGAACGGAACAACGTGTTACCTTTGCAACACCACATGGCGGCTGAGCTTGTCGAAGCCGCCTGTTAACTATAAAAACAAAACAAATTTTTATTATTATGAAAACAAACAATGTGTTCATCAATCCGTTGACCGATTTTGGTTTCAAACGTGTCTTTGCCAGTGAGGAAAACAAGGACATCCTCATCGCGTTTCTCAATGACTGCATTTCCGATTACGTGGGAGTTATCCATGAAATCCGTTTCCTGCCCACCGAGCACATAGGGCTTGCGGAAGTGGAGAAAAAACTGATTTTCGACATATACTGCACCAATGAGCGAGGCCAGCGTTTCATCATTGAGATGCAACGTGCCCGTCAGGACTATTTTGCCGACAGGGTGATCACGTACGTCAGCCGCATCATCAGCAATGAGGCCAGTCGCGGTGCGCGTCGCTACGACATCCCGCCGGTTTACTCGTTCAACATTCTGGACTACAATGCACCAGAGTTCATGGGCAGGGAGGAATGTTTCTGGGCAGTGCACCTGAAGGACAACCAGAACCGAATTTTTTCAAAGAAAATCATCTTGTTTTTCATGGAATTGACTAAATTTGCGGCGCAGTTTCCGGATGAGAAGTCGCCGGCCTACAAGTGGGGCTACGCCCTGAAGCACATGTCGGGGATGTCGCTCAAGGACATGCCCGAAGAGGCGGGGGAGTTCCGGAAGTTGTTTGAAGTATGTCAAATGTCAAGACTCACAACTATGGAAAAAAATGATTACGAGAAGAGCATCTTTGAATACGAGGACGTGCAGGACGCCTTGGAGTGCATGCGCCGTCATTCGTTAAAAGAGGGATATGAGCAAGGTAAAGAGGAAGCGCTCCTCCAAACGGCGCGGAACTTCTTGGATTTGGGTGTTTCTCTTGTCGATGTGGCCAAAGCCACAGGCCTGAGCGAGAAGGAAATACTTGCGCACGTGGGTAAATGCTAGTGATTAGCTGTTGGTCGTTGGTTTTTGGTCTTCAGTCTTTGGTCTCCGGTCTTTGAATCTGTCGCTTGCGGCGCAGTTTTTTCAAAGCCGCTACAGGCCGGCAGATTGGAATCCTTGGGTGACAACCAGTTTGGTTGCTGTTTCGGGACGGTTCATGTCCCCCACCAATATATAATCCTTTTTTCTTTCAAGGATATGCGGCAGCATGGCTGCCTGATAGCGGTTCACCTGGACACAGTTTTCCCCGAGAGTCTCACATGTCTGTCTCAGAGACGAGCGCAGGCGATATTCCTGTTGTGTCGTGATGATGTGCGTGTAGTTCCGTTCCTGCTGACAGTAGAGTATGTCGGAAATGTTCAGGAACAGGCTGTTGTTGTCCGCGTCCTTCACACACACAACTTGCAGATGGTTTGCCGTGCTCTTTTGTAGCTTATGGATGGAATGTGCTGTATGCTGGTACAGGGAGAGCAGGATGAAGAAGGCCAGCAGGGCTGCGTCACGGTAGAAGACATGCCTGAAGTCGCCGAACAGGAGCGTGTTGTGTGTGTTTGGAGGAAAGCCCTTGTAGATAGTCCTCATCAGCTCCGGTTCTATGATGAGCAGTTCGAGCGCTGCGCCCGTTGAAATGGTGGCGACGGCACAGATTGCGTATGCGATGCATCGGGCTTGAATGAGTAGTCGTGGGATGAAAAAGAGATAGTGGCTGTACAATAGCGCGAGAACAATGACTGCGGCCAGTTTTTCCTTGTACGGGATCCAGTGAAGCACAGGGCGCATGCCCGATGTCTTGGGGAAAATGCAGATGAGCAAGCAGCAAAAGAGGATGTGAGGAAGCCAACATCTTCCAAAATGCAGGATTTTATGCCCAAGATAGGCCGCGGTTTTGTCCATGTTTTAGCAGTGAAGGGAGTTATTTCAATGCAAAAATAAAAAAATTCAAGAAAAAATCAAGGGAATTTAATATTTCTAATGCTTTACAAGTGGAGCGCGACACCTTTACCCTCTTTACCTCCTTCACCCCCTTCACCCCATGTCCCTCATACACCCCTTTCACCTCATTCCCCCTTCCACCACCTCGTAGCCGCCGGTCTTGTTGGGGCCCACGTGCCGGATGAGGCCCTGCTGCTTTAAAACAGATATGTAGCGGTATAGCGAGTTTGGAGATAGTTTTA